>Ga0209723_1000141_pt1 | contig 143405 bp, 95 predicted proteins | sample BiotimSIPDNA_2_FD_185750 | JGI IMG/M metagenome (GOLD analysis project Ga0209723, IMG submission 185750) | Anaerobic biogas reactor microbial communites from Washington, USA - Biogas_R2 time_0 SIP DNA (SPAdes) (version 2) | ecosystem: Engineered > Bioreactor > Anaerobic > Unclassified | place...
ACAGACGATGCCGGCGCAGCAAAGCCAGCGCTACCGCCTCCCCCTGCGCGTTCAATGTGACGCCGCGGTAGGGATAATAGTGAATCCAGCCCTGTTGCGACAGCTTGAGGATCATCTCGTGGATGGAGACCGACGCAACACAATTACATAACATTATCCATTCCTCTTCACCTTTCCGCTTATTCTACAGCCGGAAGACGGGGACGCAAGACGACGGCCTAAGAGGATGATGGCAACGCAAAGCCCCTACTGTAACAGTAGGGGCTTTGCGTTTGTCTTATGCACATTTGAGGGAATACCGATGGTAGCTCATCTCCTGTACTGGCTCTACACAAATCTAGATGTTCAGATGCTACACATCCAGCCAATGCCAACACTGGCATATCGAAGTCTTCATACTTTTTCATACTGTACCAGGATCGCAGTATGAAAAAATATGATTTGCTCTTTCCGTCTGGATAGTTTTGCCTTCCTGCCGCCGCTGGTCGCCGCATTGCGGAGTTGGGAGGACGGCAAGATTTCCGGTATGAAAGGAAAAGGACTAGCAGAGCAAAAAGGGCGCTTTTTCCTTTCATACTGGCAAAGGCTTAAATCGCGGCTCAATCCTGGTTTGAGCTGCGTCGAACATGGTCTGGAAGGTGTTTCTACCCCGTATCAGCCGTATTTGGGCGCTCGCACTACACTCTGGATCGCTCCGGGAGTTATCACCGCCAAGAAATCGCTGCCTGCAACGTTACGGTATGAAGGAAGAACACAAATGGCTGTTTTTTCCTTCATACCGTAACGCTTATCACGCTACAGTCCTGGTCGCGCCATTGTGACCAGCTCTGGAAGGTGTGAGGGCTGTGCTGCGGCCCCGCTGTTTCCCGTTGGTTATCCTGAAGTACGGCGACAGTCCATCGGGTTAACGCACCGGTCAATTGTGAAACCCGATAGTAAAAATTCTCGCCAGAGTGAGGAAAAATTACTATGGTTCCCAACAATCATTTCGACTAAATGCGTTTACCATTGAAACCATTCCCTGAACAGAAGGCCGGGGAAACTACTATTTCAATCGTTGGAGGAATGTCGAGATGACAACAGAAGCGCTTCCTGGGCTAGAGAAGGCGAGCATTATCAATGAAACCGCGTAAGCCTCTCTCCCAACCATTAGCCTGGCTATCGGTATTCGGCTTGCTGGCGCTCTATCATTGTTGCCTGGTTCCGCTATTCTACGTTGCCCGTGAAGAAGTCCGGATGTGGCTGGCAACCCATCGCTACGCTCAGGGCAGGCTGCCAACTCCCACGCCAGTCGCAATGCCCATCGACGTCGGTACAGAAGGCGACGAGGCCATCACCCGCGCGACCTTCATTGACTGGTTACGGGAACAGCACGGTCTCCAAGCCGCGCCCGATCCCGATCTGGAAGACCGGGCCTACTACCTGGCCGGGGAAGCGCCCAAGCTACGTTCTGCACAGACCTGGCCACGCTGGTACGGCCTGCGGTACGCTGTAGGGCCAGCTACCGGAGCGTGGCTGTTCTACTGGCCCGGCTGTAACCCCTGCCCGGAGAACACGGACTGCTACCTCGTGAATAGCCCACGACGCGACTCACTGGCGACTGCGAAGTATCCCGGCCTGGACAGCGCCACCGATGTGGGTGTCGCCGTCGTCTGGCGCGGCGAAGAACCCTACCTGGCCGTGGTGTGGCCGGGGATATGCCCCACGCCACAGCCAGTACCCACCTTCAGCAGTCCTGGCCCCACGGGGCCGGGATGGTAAGGAGATGAGCGGCCAATGTATATGAGTGAGGCGCGCGAACTGACGACCGAAGAACTGACGGCGCATTTGCCCCTGGAATGGCGCATCAATGACGCCTACTTCGACTTGGCCTTCCAGTGTGTGCTCCCCGCCCTCGAAGCGTTAGCGGCCGGAAACAAAAACCCCGAAGCTTTACTGAGCGTGACGTTCGGCCCGGTGGCGCAGCTCGTGCTGACGTGTCTGCTGCCCGAAGGGATATGGAACCTCCTGGACTTGCTGCGCAGTCTGGTGGGGCCGCCAGACGAGGAGGCCACCACCGAATTCTGCACCGCGTCCCGGCTGCTCAAGAGTCGCCGGAAGCGGGGCCGCCTGGCCGTGTTCGATCTGCGGCCCGGCGGCAGCGCGGAGTTCAAGGGTTATCCCTACGCGCCCCTCTACGACCGCCAGGGCTGCATCAGCACGTTCCACGCCGAGGCGCTGCCGTTGGTCGCTGCGGTGGTGCGCGGTTGGGGGATGGAGACGGTGATCATTCACGCACAGCCCACACCGGAGCTGCCGGAACGCGCCTTGAGAAAGCAGGCGAAAGCCCAATGGACGTTCCTGACCCAAGCATAGACACGCAGGAGAAGGCGATGCAACAACAGTTCCCATCAACACGCCGTTTCCGGTATGAAGGAAAAAGACATGGTAGGAAAAAAAAGTGCCGTTTTCCCCTCATACCGTCAAGGTCGAAATCGCTGCTCAATCCTGGTTTTGGCGACGTCAGACAGGGTTTTGCGGGGGGTTTTACCCCGCATCTACCCTGTTTTGGCCCTGGTACAGCACTTGGGGGTGTTCCGGGAGCTACCGTCGCCGCGAAATCGCTGTTTACACCGTTACGGTATGGCGGAAACACCAAACTGTCCGTTTTTTCATCATACCGGAGCCGTTTTTTTACCCTGTACAGCCCTGTTTTTCCTGGAGGTAAACCAATGTCTTACGAACTCAACACCGTCGTGCGCCACCTGATGGCGCTCGCCGGGGCAGACCCACGCAAGGTGCGGCTGCCCGAAGGGAAACACAAGTTGCGCGTGCATAGCCAGCGCATCGGCGACGTGCGCCTGGTCACGGTGGCCCCCTGGCAAGGGACGTTGCCCGAAGTAGATGCTCAGGGCGTCGCCCATCTGTGCGCTGAGAATGACCTGCTGTTGTTACGCGGCATCGTCAGCGCGCCGCCCCGGACCAAGACGTTGTGGCTGGCCCTGGACGGCGTGGGCGCGGTGCCGCTTATCGCGGCTTCGCCCAGGGTGGAGAAGGCGTTGCGCGCCCTGGTGCAGCGCCGGGTCGTCATCCAGGGGGAGTGTGCGCCGCGCGGCATTGCCGTGCATACAGTGCAGGTTGCACCGGAAACATAAGGACGAACATCGTGGCCAGAAAAAGGAAAACCATACGAGCGCCGCCAAAGCAGCGGACGAACGCAGCCCATTGTACCTGGAGTACATAGCAGAATCAAGAAAGCTAACGGCAAACAACATCAATTTGAAGGAGATAAACAAGATGCACAAACATTTTATCATCATCGGCCTGACCCTGGCCGTGATAGGGTTACCGCTCGGCGTGGGCTATGCGGCCGCGCCGTGTGACAGCTTTGACGCGCCGGTGGTACTGTCGCTGTACCGGTTACGGCAGCAGCGCTTCCTCACAGCGGCCACGCACTGGGCGGATACCGTGGAGGAAATCGGCGACAGCCTGGACGCCATTGCACGTGGGTCACAACCGCAGTCTACCGGCGCGGCGTTCCGGTTGGCAGAACAGGTCGGCCAGGCGGATGCCAGGCTGAACACCTTGACGCTACCCGAAGCGCCGGCGGAGTACAGCTTGCTGGCGCTGACGATGCAGCAAGCGGTGGACACCTACGTCTACGCCGCCGAGCAGTTGTTGGTCTTCTACGGCAACAACGACGGTCAGGCTTTGGCGGAAGCGCAGGCGTCCCTGGCGTTGGCCCGGTTGGCGCTGGGCGACCTGCGGGCGGGCATCGCCGGCCTTACGTATCCGGCGTGCCGGGAGGTGTGGCGTGAGTAACCCCACAGCGCAGCTCGATATCGAGAAACTGCAAGCCAAACACGCAATGGAACTGAGCGTGCTGCAAGGTCGCTACTTGAGCAGTCAAATGCATAGCGCGGCGAGCGTGCGCGCCCGCCACCGCGCCGAAGCTATCCTGCAACAGTACCTCTTGGTGCTGTTTCCTGACCTGTTCGCCCGGGCAATAGGGGCGCAGATGAGTATCACCGAAGCGGGGGAGTATCTATACGCGCATCACCTGTACGACAGCGACCCAAAGGAAATATTCCACGTCAAAAATGCGCAGACCGAGGAAGAAGCCGCTTCGACATCCCCCACAGCCCCGGTGGTCGCGGAGCAAGGCGTGGACCTCTCCGGCGACGCGGTCAAGCTCTTGTATGTGCTAGGGATGACCGTGGTGGCTAACGAAGCCCGCGCACTGTGGGCGCAACACACCGGCAAGGCAGTTGGCAGCGCGAAACACGTCCTGGCCGAGTTGCTGGACAAGGGCCTGCTGCGCGCGGAACAGATCCCCGTGCCACGGTATCTCACCGGGTACGTCGGCGACACCAGCTACGCCCTCACCGAACGCGGGCAGGCCGAGTACCGGCGGCGCTTCAATAGCGCACCGACCACCTACGAGGCCGCCTACGCGCCTTACAAGTCTCCCGAAGCCTGGTGGCTGATTCGGGCGACCAAGGCCTTGATCGAGGCGGGCAATGCGCACCCAGCCAACACCCGGTTCACGTACACCGTCTATGACCCGGAGGCCGACGCTGACGCGATGGAGGCCGCCGGTTTCATCCGCCGGTATGGCAACAGCCAACCTGACTTGATTGTGGTGGTCCAGTCGCGCTCCGGGGGTAAACCCCTATGGCTGGCGGTAGAGTGTGAACGCGGGAATTACAGCACTACACGGCTCAAGCAGAAACTCGCCAAGAACCTGGAAGACTACGCCACGGCGGGGTTCGGCGGCTGTTACTACATCGCCAATAACCGCGACACCGCGCGCGTGCTCGGCGGGACAATCGCCCGGCTCCGTGATGACCTCACCGCGCGGCCCGACACTATCAGTACGCCTGGATTCCTGGCCTTGTTCACGCTGGAGAGCCTGCGCGACGCCTGGCTGCCGACGCCGCGCTTTATCTTGACGGAGTTCTTCGACCGCAAGCTGCGACAGCCCAACCCGAACTGGCCCGTGGACGCCGCCAAGCCGGATCGGTATTTCAAGTACACGCCGGTGGACAAGGAGAAAGAGGCAGGAAGCAGGATGCAAGAGGCAGGAAGCAAGGGGCAGGATGTAGAGGACGAAGAACAGGATATGCAAGGGGCATTGCCGGAGGCGGAGGACGAATGGGCGGACGAGGAAAGTGCAGAGTAAAACAGAGCCGGCGCGCGGTGGGCCGTTACCGGAAGTGGGGCGGCGCGCGCGCCTGGCGGCATTTTCACCTTGACGACCTTGTGCGGACTTGCCGGAACAACATTGCTGGCGGCGGGGCGACAAAACGCCGCCAGCCTTGCCATAACCATCAAACTAACGACTTGGGGTTGTGAACTTTCAACCTTCAACTTTGAACTTTCAACTCACACGGAAAGGAATAGACAATGACACTCGAAACGTTTTTGACCTATGCCCTGCGGCTCTGGTGGGCCGGGGCGCTGTACACGGGGGTCTTCCTCGTGCGGATTGGGCCGTTTGTGCTGGCGGCTTTGGGCTTCGTGGGCTGGCAATGGGCGCAGGGGACATCATCCCTGCGCCGCCCCCGGAAGAAGACACCGGCAACCACGGCAGATGCGGCGCAAGCCGGGCCGGATGCACCGGCGTTCACCGTGCGCTGAGGTAGAGAACATCGCCAATGACGAAAAACGTACTACCACCCCATACCATCGAATCCGAGGAGGCGACCCTGGGCGCACTGCTGATCGATCCCAAGTGGGCGATCCCGCAGGTGCAGCCGGTGCTCAAAGGGCCGGAGTTCTACCTACAGAAGCACCGCTGGCTCTATGCCGTGCTTCTCGACTTGTACGCTCGTCACGACCCGGTGGACTTCCTCACGGTGACAACCGAGTTAGAAAAGCGCGGGCAACTGGAAGCCCTGGGCGGCGCAGTCTTCATCACGCAGTTGCTCAACGCCGTGCCCTCGGCGGTCAGTGTGGTCAGCTATGCCCGCGAAGTGCAGCAGACCCACGTGCGGCGGCGCATCCTCGATGCCTGCAGCGCCGCTGCGCGTCTGGCCTACGACGCACAGCGGCCTATCGACCAGGTCGTCACCGAGGCGGAGGGCCTGTTCCTCACCATCCGTGACGACCTGGCCTACCAGGATCGCTTGCAGCCCTTCGAGCAAACGCTCCAACAGCTCTACGACGAGGCCGCCGCGCTGTATCACGATGGTGTCCCTCTAGGCGTCGCTACCGGCGTGACCGCGCTGGACAAATTACTGGGCGGCGGGTTGCGCAAGGGCACGCTCAACATTGTCGCCGCGCGGCCCGGCGTGGGGAAGTCGGTCTTGCTGGCGACCCTCGCCGTCCACGCGCTGCGACTGGGAGTGCCCACGGCGCTCTTCTCCATCGAGATGCGCGGGCTGGAAGTGGCCGGGCGCATCGTGCAGAAGGAGTTGGGCCTGGATTACACCCGCTTGCAAGAGGGAGATTGGCCGCGCTTCGCCGATGGCTTGGGGCCGCTCTCGGAGTTCCCCTTGTGGATCGACGACAGTCCCCGCCTGGCCATCGAAGACCTGCGCACCAAAGTCCGGCAGCTCTATGCCCAACAGCAGCTGGGCCTGGTGCTGCTGGACTACATCCAACTCGCCGAGACACACCAACGCTTGGACTCGCGCTACCTCACCATCGGCCACATCACCCGCGAACTCAAACACCTGGCCCAGGAGTTGCAGATTCCCATTGTCGCCGCCAGCCAGTTGGGCCGCGATGCCGACCATCGCCGCCCGACGTTGGGCGACCTGCGCGAATCGGGCAACCAGGAGGCCGATGCTGATATGGTGCTGTTGCTGCACCGGCCCAACGGCGTGGACAATGCGCCCCTGGTGGAGACCGAGTTCATCCTCGCCAAGCACCGCCAGGGCCAGACCGGGTTGTTCTCAATGGTATTTCACAAGGCGCAGTTACGTTTTGTGCCGCTCACAGATACGACCACTACCGCATAAGGAGTTTCACAATGTTCACTGGATTTGCTTACCCTGAAGCCAACTGGTACCGCTTACCGAACGACTGGTTCGACATTTGGGCTGACTTGCGCCAACAGACCGGGCGCGCGCGCATCAAAGGGCCGCTGCTGGTGACGCAGTACGTCATCAAACACACCTGGGGCCGGCAGAACTTCGCCACGCCGGTGCGTCTCTCCTGGCACGATTTCCAGTATGGGCGGCGCAGCGGCACGCGCAACCTCGATCACGGCACAGGCCTGGCGCGCCGTGCGCTGCGCCACGCCCTCGCCGATGTGCAAGCCTGGGGCTTGCTCGAACACCCACGCGACGACAACGGGCAGCCGACCTACACCTATCGCCCCCGGATGTTGCCGCCAAACTCGGATTCGCCAGCGACTTGGACAGACGAGAACACGGGCGGGAATTGGCGTGGGTTCGCGCCCCCGCGCAGCAACTTCTTCAAGGTACCGGCGCTGTGGACCGATATGAGCGCGCGGCTCAGTTCCGAGGTCGCCCTCTTGAGTGTGGAGTATCTCTTCCGCCACACCTGGGGCTGGGAGACGTGGGACGGGCGCGCCTGTTGGCTCACCGAGGACGAGATTGCCCACGGGCGACAGTACGCAAACGGGGGAGAACGCTATGACGCCGGCATCGGTTACTCGACGCGGGCCGTCCACGATGGTCTGCGGGAGGCGGTGGCGCAGGGCTTACTCGTCTGGCGAGAAGATGCGCGTCAGAACGCGCGACAGTACGCACTGTATCTGCAAGGAATGGTAATTGGCGACGCGGGGGAGTTCCAGGGCTGGGCCACAGCCACCGTACCCGCGTCACCCGCTGATGTTGCCGGGCTTAGCTTCCCGGCAGAGCCGCTGCAACTGGAAGTCGTTGCCCCCGCTGAACTATCGCCGCAACGTCAAGTCACTGCCCCGGCTGAACTACCGCTGCAACGGGAATCTGCTGTCCCGGCTGAACTATCCGTGCAAATCGTGGAACTCATCCAGCGCCTCACGGTGCTCCTTGAGATGTTGGGCGCAGCGGTCACTCCGGCTACAAGTATACCGTCAGAGGCGGCAAGTAGCCCGACTTTGGAAGCAAGTGACGTAACTGCGGGAGCAGCAAATAGCCCGTCCGCAGTAGCAAGTAGTCCGTCCACGGCAGCAAGTAGCCCCGATTGGGCGACAAGTAGCCCGTTTGGGGAAGAAAAGACCCTACCTTATATACAGACACTCTTAGACACTCCAAAGACACTCCCATCATCAGACACATCATCAGACACACACGCGCCTGACACAAACGACGTGCCAGCGAGTGATGATGCTGAAGTTGCCCTACCCGAAGATATTCAGCAGCGGTTAGCACAGATCGGCTTTCACCGCACCCGCAAAGCCTGGCGCGAAGTCCAGGCCGTGTATATCGCAGACCCGGCTTACATCCGGCAATGGCTGACGCACCTGACCCACACGCGGGCCGGCGATCCACGTGCGGCGGGATTCTTCCGGCAAGTGGTCTTGCGCGAGCGCGTGCCGTTGCCCGGGACGGGCAAGCAGCCGGGGCGTGCCGACTGCCCTGAATGTCACGGAGCGGGCGTGGTGTTGGATGAGCAGGGAGAGCGTGCGGTGCGCTGTCCGGTGTGCCAGCCGGGAAGTGGTTGAGGCGATGGGGATTATGCGTTGGCAAGCACCACCCACGCTGGACGAGTAAGAAAAATATCTTGAAGGGAATGGATTGATATGCACAAATCAGCATCTTCGACCGACCTGGTGGCCCAGGTCAAGGCCTGGCTCAACCTGGCTGAACACGTCATCATCCCCGACATCGGCGCGCCGCAGCGTCAGGGCCAACGCCTGGCCTGGCGCTGCCCGTTCCACGAGGATCATCACCCGTCGCTGTTTCTCAACCCGGACGGTCAATCGTATCGCTGCTTTGGCTGCGGCGCACGCGGCGATGCGTTGACGTGGGTGATGGCGCGGCGCGGGTGGACGTTTCGGGAAGCGTTGGCGTACCTGGCTAACCTCGTGGGTGTGCCGATGACGGCAGGCACTGCGCGCCCGGTGCAGGCCCGTGGACGGACGCCGCGATCTACCCCACCAGCGCCGCCGGTTGTGCCCCCGGACGCGACGTGGCAGGCGCGAGCCAGGCTGATCCTGGAACGTGCGCAGGCTGTGCTGTGGTCAGACGCAGGGAGCGTGGGACGGGCGTATTTGCAGGCGCGGGGGTTACAGGAAAATACGCTGCGGTCCTGGGGCTTGGGCTGGTGCCCGCGCGATGTGTTTGATCCGCCGGAACGGTGGGGACTCACGGGCAAGCGCATTTACGTGCCGCGGGGCGTGGTGATCCCGCATTTTGTCGGCGATGAGGTATGGGCCTTGAAAGTACGGCGCTTCGTGGGCGATGTCCCGGCCACGGCTGACAATGGTGGCAAGTACGGCGGCCCGCGCGGCGGACAGATCGTGCTGTACGGTGCAGAGAAGCTACAGGGTAACCGTCCGTTGTTCATCGTGGAAGCGGAGCTGGATGCGCTGCTATTGTGGCAAACAGTGGGCGACCTGGTGGACGTCGCTGCTTTAGCCGGGGCGGGACGGACGTTGCCGGCACAGTGGTTGGCGCGGTTGTTGCCGTATACGCGCATTTTCGCGGCATTGGACGCGGACAAGGCCGGAACGCTGAATGCCACGCGCCTGGCAGCGTTGTCGGCGCGCGTGACGCCGGTGCGCGCGCCGGAGGGCAATGATGTGACCGAGTATGACCAGGCCGGCGGCGATGTACGAGCGTGGGTGATGATGGTGATCGGTGACGACGCGCGGTTTCCGCTGCGGGTGGTAATCCCGCCGGACGAGGCTAGGCTACCGGGGTTGGCGGTGCCGGCGGGGAGGTGGCAGCGGATGGACGATGGGAGTATCGTGGTGGTGTATGCGTCGGCGGAGGAGATGGCAGTGTGCGAGGAGGCGACGAGGGTGTGCGGGACGAAAGTACCTAGTCTTCCCTAGGTGCAACGAAAGTAAGTGGATATGTTTCTCCCTTTTGTGGCCATTGTATTCCCTGTGCCGCTTATGCTTGTATAGAACACCACCAACATTGTTGCCTTTTGACCTTCTTGCGAGCTATGGAGTTTGCCATTCTATCAGATCATTGAGAACTACGCTTTCACGGTATTTGCGGGAGAACCTGTTTTAGCTTATCAAAAACACTCAGTAAGTTATTGTTAACCACAACTAATAAATGTTATATCTTCAGGGTCAACCTTAATCGCCATAAGTTTCGGAATGTTTCGCTGTTCCGGATTTATAAAACCGATCTGAATGCAACCCAATTCAAAGGCCTTCTGTACGCTTTTGCCGAATCCGAGAGCTTGATAAAAAGCCTGTGCAAAATTTATAGCAGAGTTATCTTCAATAGCATCAGACATTCCTATCACACAGTCAATGTATTCTGCTATAATTTGCGCTTGTTTATCTGTGTAACATGCGCTTAAAACGATACACCGCACATCCTCTTTTAATACTGAAAACAAGCCACATAATACTTCGGACTGAATGGGCACTTTGTGTCCATATGCATCTTCAAGAATGATCTCATTGGTTTCAGTGCCATGCCCGGAAAAGTGAATTATGTCAGGTTTGTGATATAAAATATGTCTTTGTATGTCCTCTGTTCTAACGGCCCAATATGTCTGTATATCGAATTTGTAGCCAAAGTCGGCCTGACGTAAGGCAACTTCTATTGCACGGCATTCAGCATCAAATCTTTGTCGAGGTGTATCTATAGGATTTGCAGCCAAAAACAACAATTTAATATTTTTCATCGTTGTTGCCTGAGATTCCCTGATAGAAACGGTGGATTCCCCTATAGAAACGGTGATGTATGGTTCTTGGTTTCTGGAGCCTCCAGAACTATTCCGAAAATCTGTTATTCTGATCCGCGAACCTGTATAATGTTGGATTTCTATAGAATGTTTAATTTGGGTGTCTGTTGAAGTAACATATACAGGAGGTGTTTTCATATGGGTTGTGAAAATGGTTTGGCGTAGTAAGTTGCGATCTGATCCATGACAGCCAAGAACCGCACATCGATTGCCATTTTCTTGCCAACATTGTGTGTGATAGTATGCGCCACATTCAGGACAAGATATGATCTTTTGCCCAAAAAAAAATGGAGTCATACAATATGAGCAATGTATGGGTAGAAATTTGTGATTGGTTTCAGTTCCTGTGGACATTGGCACTACCAAAACTAATCGGCGAGGCTTTCAATATAGATTTTGTTTTTTGTTGATTTTGCAATTTCAAGCATTTCAATGGAATAAACCAGTAAAGATTTTACATGCTCACATAAAGCTTCAGATGAATCTACTTTATGATAGTTAAAAACTAATGCACTTGTACATACTGTGGCAAGTCTGCTGCGTCTAGACAAAAAACTCGGGAGAATCTTTTTTATCCCAGATCTAGGCATCATTTGGCTAAAATGAACCTTTTTCTCCTTGAGCTGTTGGTTAACAAACTTGTTAATCTGTTCAGTTTCGAAATCAGCCAATTCTTCATTTTGAACGTACTTGAACAAGAAGAAAATGCCTCCCTCATAACGTGCTAGTAACCCGGGTTCCCAAGGATGAGGTTTCTCTATCTTTGCCCAAGCATCCTTTATTACTGAAGCCACTTGGCGTAATACTTTTCTGTTTCCAGAACCTAAGATGTGCCAGTAAGCAATATCTTGTAGGCATACTGAATAAAGCGCCATCAGTTGACTAGGCTTTGAGGTTGTAATTGCTTGTTGAAGGCAAATCTCAAAATGGTCTTTGTTTAGTAAACCAGTTAAAGTATCCTGAATTTTATTACTAAACAACCTTTCCATAAGACGGGACAGATTGCGGCTACGTGTTGATTCATCAGCAATAGTGCCATCAATAACTTCATCCAGAAAAAGAAGGACTTTTTGTATATGGCTTCCTATTTGTAGTGGTATCAAAGATAAATTATAGGATTGATTATGAACTGATAGAAAATAATCTGGTGTTGTATGCCCGATATCGAAGATTTCCTCTAGGTATTTTTTGTTTTCTTGTAATACTGTATATATTCGCCCTAATTCCCACTCTAAATACTGATGCGGGGCTTCTATTGTTACTTGATATGGAGCCTCTTGATAAAGTATTGCCGTTAGGTGGTTTAATTTAACATCAGCGTTCGTGGCAGGTCTCGCTAAGTAAGTATATTGCTCAAATCGATTGATTTTCAAACGATCATTGATAATTCTTACTGCAATTCTTAAACTTTCGGAGAAAGTCTCGATCAATACTAACGAAAAATTGTTTTTGGTAATAGAACTTTGCTTTGATGCATAAAAGGAAAAAATATGAAGTGTGTTTTTGTAATCTGGCCTCAGAATACAAAAGTACATAACTTTGTCATTTTTGTAAGATTTCCGAACTAGCTCTACAATTTCCCCATTTTGATCTAGCTCTTTGAAGAACTCTGCCTCAAACAATCTAAAACTTTCTTCCTTTTCTTCTCCCTTTGTTGAATGAGTGTTAATATTGGCTACACCATTGCTCAGTGTCGTAAGTGCCACACGGGTAAACTCACATTCACTGATTAGAACGGGCAATACTTTTTCATCTACAAGGTCTACGAACTCAGCGTAATTGTTACAACTTACGGCTGATTCGATAACTATGCCTTTCAGCCCATATTGCAGTGGGTGGCCAATTTTAGAGTTAGATCGAATAACTTGTGGTGTAAATTGATCTACCATCTATTGTGGTTTCTCGACTTTTCGGAGCACACTACAGGGTAAGTTGAGCACTGATTTATGACGCCCTAATAAATTTCGCAATCAGGCAGAGAAGGCAAAATGGAGCTGGTTGTTCCTTGAATCAAATTGTACATTTCTTCATCACTGGTTTCCTGAATGTTATTCAAAGGGTAACAATTCATTACTTCCTGAAGATCATCCCAACAAAAAAAGGCTTTTTCTGATCTAGTAGGATCGATAACCAAAGCTATATGCCCTCGGCTTGTAAAAACCTTATGGAAATTAGCATCATGACTTGAAAAGAATGCACCAACATTTGGGTGTGTGTGGTACCAGCCCACAATTTGCCATTGCTTCTCATCAGCATAATGTTTATGTCCATCTATACATTTCCATATCTCTGTCCAAGTTGTAGGAGTGAATTTTATAGCCAGTGTTGTAGACTCTGCCTTGAGTGCCCTAACAATTCCAACCACTAAAACTTGAAGTGTATCTGCATTCAGTACAAATTTACCTAATAGCACGCCTCCAACTTCTAGAGTTGGATCTTGTTGTGCATGTTTTTCTGCTTGGACTATAGCACTTCTTCTTACGACGATTTGTATCTTCATAATGTAAAATAGACTCCATATTGGCTCATCGAATACCAATTCTTATCTGTGCTTCTATATAATACCATTATGAAATCAAGAATGCCGATAAACAGGTATTTCACAGAAGTCGCAAAATCAGTAAATGATGATCTCCTCAAGAATGTCAGAGGTGTTATCTAGCTCGAAAACTTGGATGTCTTCTAGTATTTCGGGACGCAAAAGAGGCCGAGTATCTACGGGAAATAAGGCTCGGTGTTCTTGGGCCCAACGAGCCGCTAGTAGATTAAATGGCGCATTGAGCCCAATATTCTCATACCGAATTATATTCACGATACGTATAACTAAATCATCAAGCGGCATAGAAGGTGCAAACCCATGATCACCAGTTTCGCCCATACATATTTGCCCATTCTGTGCTATATTCGGATGGTAAATGGGCGTCAACATTTCAAAACGCGGCCCTTTACGGGGGTAATCTTGATGTAGATATATACCTAATTGATGTGATTCGGAGTATATCGGCTCACCATTTTGAAGTTGAGTTATACCTTTGCACGTTAAGTGCAAGACATACTTCTCAGGTGGAGTTCCTTCCATTGCTCGAATACTGATAAATGGGCTTCGTGCGGCAAGTTCTTGGAGTTTCTCATAATCGCGTGTTAAACGACTTAGACGAGGGTTGGTCATGTTTTCCTCTCGATTTTAATTACTATCTATGTCTGCAATTCCAGCCGTCACATTAGGTAGCAAGCGCAATGTATCGCCTTCCTTTACCCCAACACTTGATAGGGTGTCTTCAGATTGCAACTGTCTACCTGATTGCTTGTGTTGAATACCGTATTGAACATTGCTAGGTAATTGCATTTTTGTGATCAATGCTGGTAAAAGCCGAGACATTTGTGCATTTACTGGCAATTCAGCTTGAACTGTTTTACCTCCGGCTTGATCCGTAACCGTAACTACAACTTTGTTTTCCATCATATGCTCCTTGACTTACTGGAATTTGAAGAATGTTTCTTTGTCACCTGTTAGTTCAAAAAATTTAAATTGCCAATCATCCGTTCTTGCTGCTAATATGTCCAAAGGAGGAATTCCTACCTTATCTAAAGTAAAATGCATAAAGCTTTCACCTCCTGTTACCTTCTCATACAACTCAAACCTCATAGGCTCGTCACATTTCTCGCAATGAACATCAAGAGAGTTCAATTGAAATAGAGGCCGCATTATATTGCGTACTCCTGAACACTGTGAACAGGTTGCCTTGGTCACAAATGCAGGTATCAATAACGAAGCCTCTTTGCTAAAGGTTTTATGAACTACATCTAATAAATTTTTTAGCGTAGTATTGGACGCGGTGGCACCTTGCAACTCGATAATATCGGTATATATCTCATGGCTTAAGCATCCTTCTTTCTCCGAGTATTGTGTAGGAAAGAATTCATTATTTAATCCATTAAATACTATTGCTTGACCACAATTGACTTCTAAGCCGTGCAGTATTTTTAAAGCTTCCTGTGTCTGAATACCAGCAATTATAGAAGAAATCGTTGGCGTTGTAGGTACGTTGCCCTCGATGAAGCTCCGGTTTGCAAGTAATTGACATGACTCTCGCTCTGAAATGATCCGATAGTCCTCATCAGTCATTGTACATTCATAACAGGCACCTCTATTCGGCCAAAAAACTCGAGCCATTCCTAACAATTCTTGAATAGCACCATCAACCCAAGGTTTGTTCAAATGCCAACAAGCTTGGTTGACAGCAAGGCGAGCCTCGCGATTATCCAAACAACCGATAACTATATCCATTCTGCGGTAAACACCTAATCCTAAGTCGTGTACCACATTGCCGACAAATCCTTGAACTTTTACATCAGGATTCAACTCCCGTATAGCTTCGGCTGCTACCACAGCTTTCTTTCGCCCATTGTCCGAAGCACGAAAAAGAATAGAGCGACTCAGATTAGCATATTCCACAATATCAAAGTCCAAGAGAAAAATCTTTCCCACGCCCATTAGCGCTAAGTTTTTCAACACTTCATTTCCTAATGCACCAGCCCCCACCACCATTACTGTTGCATTACGTACTATTTCTTGTTTCCACCAGGAAATTAAACCAAACGTGGCATAACGATCTTTGGTTGAATCACTGATTATGATATGTGTATTTTTAGTTGAACTATTGTTTTCAGACACGTTGTTCCCCAGTTTGGAGTGAATAAACAATTATTAGGAGTTACGCATTTGAAAGAGTATACTGAGGATGAGCCAAGTAAGAACGGATAGCATCGCGAATCACGCTCAACTTGGCCTCGAACCAAGAGACACCCGTGCGCAACCGATGAGCTTCAAGGCGCAGGAAAGCACGTATCGCCAACCCAATGTGGTTTCTCTGCGCCTGAGCTTTGCGATGCTGGCATTGCTCAATCCCCGTATACTGCTTCAAGCCCCGATGGTAGGTCTCAATCTGCCAGGCAATGTCTGCGCTTTCTGCACGCTGCTCTACGGTCATGTCCAGGCGGCTGGTGGCCCAGTACTCATCGTCGCCGTCTCTGCCGACTGTCTGGAATACTTGCACCCATCCATACCCTTTGAGATGAACCCGCCGGCCTTGTGCTGGGATTTCGATGTCACGAATTGCCCGATTGCCTGCGCCATCGGGATCTACCGAGCAATTACTCTGCAGGCGTGTCAGCCAGTCCCACTCTATCTCACGCAGCAGTTTCAGATTCTCCAGAGAGGCGTACCAGCTATCGAAAGCCACCAATTTTGGGCTAAAGCCCCGCGCTGCGGCTTGCCGCACCATAGCCCGGAAGTGGTCATTCTTGCTCAGCCCATCGTTTTCTTTGTCGTAGATGCGAAAATCACACGGCACGTGCGCTTCACCATCGCTCCACAGCAACGAGAGAAGATTGATTCCCTTGACCACATCTTTATGCTTACCCGACCAATGATAGGTGACCAAATCCATTTCTTGCGCGTAAGGCTTGTCCAGTGTCGAATCATCCAACACCAGCATTCCTTCTTTTCGCTTTACCAGCTGCTGTGCTTCTTCCCACAACGCTTCTCCATCCGACTGGATCCGGTACAGCAGCCGCGTATAGGCGTCGTGCGCTGGCCCTTCCTTTCCATCTGGATGGTTCCGAGCTGCTTCTACAGCACTGAAAACGGTTTGCGAGCCGATCAAGAATTGGATATAGTCTAATGCGTTACATTTTGGTGGATTCATATCATAATTGTACCATGTTGACACCCAACTGCGTAACTCCTAAATTATATACATTATAGCCAGTTTCATAACGCTGACAAAAAGAACAGATAGCTGCAAGGGTGTTTCTGTCGCTACCGGTATGGTTCGCAGGAACACTAAACAAAGCATAAGCGTGTCACAGCAACACCGCAGAAATAGAGACAAGATAAACTATTTTCAAAAACGACTCAAAGTATTCTTACTCCATCGGTGTGATTTGATATTCAGTCCGCAATTGCTGCAGAGAAAATCGACGAAACCATTTCTCTCTCGGCTCTGCTTTCTTCTGAAGTTTTTTGAACGTTTCAACCCACGTTTCTCCTGTTTCTAATGCAGCTTCAAATTCTTGTGGCCTAGACGATGTAAGTTCAAGGTATTGCCAGTTATTGCTGTCTTTTTGCTGTTCCCATCCAACAAATGCGTGCCCTGGAATGATCACGATGGCCGGATTTAACGACATTGCTTCTAAGAGACTCGCAAAAAGCAGTGTGGCATCAAGGCAGTTGGCTTGTTTCTCTTTTAGTGTCTCACGGGGTAAACGCACGCGCTGTGCCTTTGCACCGTCATCTGGATTGGTAGATAACGGGGAATGAACATACGCTATGTTTCTCTCGCGCAAGGCTTCAAAGACTGCCTGTGCCTGTAAAATTGGTGTACCTCTATATCCTTCCAACCGCTTTTCTGGATGATGCTCAACGACATTATGCAGAAAACGTCTAATTCTGGGTTGGTTAGGTGTTACAAAAGCTCCCAAATACCGGGAGAAATCTTGCTGTTCTCCTGTCGTTGGATTCAGCATTTCTAAAGGAGCCGAATTCCGAGGAAGTAACCAAATGGGTTTGGTGATATGCTGCTCAATCTCTCGATTGACCAAGTCTTCAGCCAGTACATTGATAGTTGCGCGAGTTAATTCTCGCACGCTTCTCACTCTGTCAGGGAAAAAAGTAGGTAGCAGTTTTGTTGTTTGTATCCCATCTGCTTCAGAAAGCTCTATAGTTTGGACAGCTTGGGCTGTGTATCCTTCTATGTAAGCGATGATACGCAATCGGCGTTTCTTGCCTGACTTAGTTTGAACACGACATTGTATAAGCGGATAAGTTTCTGGATCCAACAGGTGATAGATAGCTGTGGGGACGTACTTCATTAGTGGGTAGACTTTTACTTCGAGACCTGTCGTGTCTAATGCGCGATGACTATCGCTTGACCAACTTTTTTGCTGTCTACCATCTCGTGGCGTATTCCTATAGTGGGTAGTTGTTTGCGGCTCTTGGCCTTGACTCACTTGAGTTGAAGCTTGACCTGCGTTGTCTAGCTCTGCTCTCGCGACCACGTTCAATTGAGATGCAATGTTCTGTTCGGTCGCGAAAAGTTCGGCTTGAGCCGCGATTAACTGATCCAATGCACTAACTTCACCTTGTTCATAGACGGTGTAATGCAAGGATTTTACTGCTTGACGCTGATAGTAGACTTCTTGCTGCAATTCATCAAGTTGTTTACTCATACGGTTGACATCCTTTTATGGGTACTTTGAGGCTATAAAAGATTTATCCATCTCTGACAATTTACTGTTCCAGGGCACTTCATAACCATCCAAAGTAAATGCTTTTTGAATGGGGTAAGCCATAATTGATGTCGGATCGAAAGTGCTGTGTTGGGTGACGTCTTTAGCATATACATAGAAAACATTGTGATCTACCATAGCTTTGTCCCATCCCATCGCATCACGGAAATACTTGTATACCACAGGCTTATTCCATTTGATACCGGCAGTGGGCGTTTGATGCTCATGAATACAACCTATTGCATGGCCGAACTCATGTAAAACAACCGCAGAATAGATTTCTTGTGGAGAATCAGGTTCAAGCCAGCCAAAGTTCATTGAGGATTCTTGCGCTTCATACAAATCCAGTAATGTAGCATCGGTCCCAACATAAGAACACGAATAACCAGATTTGAAGGTGATACGGATATCCGCTTTTGAATGATCGCCAAAATCGAACGTTAAGTTAGCATATTGAGTCCATTCTTTAGCCGTTTCCATAACTCGCTGCTGAACAATCGGATGCCCTTCCAAAAAGCGTATTCTCAAAACCTTGCCAGTTAGCCACTTTCGCTCGATATCTACAGCAAGGGCTATGTCTTCAACTACATTAGGGTCTGGCGCATTAGCTGCATTAACTGCAATAGCATGTGCTATAGCCTGATAACGTAAATCTTGTGACAAGGGTATATCAATGTCAACATGAAGTATGTTTTTCATAAGAATCTCCTTCTAAATAGATTTACATACTACGATCAGACAAACAATTATATCTCCGTAGGTAAAGGTACAGGTGTTTTGGTTGGCTCTGGTATTGACGGCGTGACAGGAATAGACAAATCTGGAGTAGGTGTAAGTGTAGGCGTAATGGTAGGTGTGATAGTAATGGTAGGTGTCGGGGTTGTCTTTGGTGTGAAAGCAATGGTAGGTGTGGGAGTAGCGGTAACAGTAGAAGTCGGCAAAATCCCCCACTCCTGTAAATGAAATCTGACATTGCCAACGTTAGCCCATATACTTAACAAACCAATAAGTAAAATCGAAGTAATGATGATTATAGGCCATTTAACAAAACGCAATAATGATGAGTTAAAAATCGTATTAGAGCCAACCTGTTGAGTTTTGTTTTCCGGAAATCTGTCTATACGTTCAAGTTCATGAGCTAGTTCTATTAGCTCTCGATGGAGAGCATCACCATAGTGTTGCCGATCACTTAACACTTGAAGAAATAGAACAAGAGCATTTTCCCCCCTGTCGTTGTATTGTCTCAATAAAAAGTCAATAGTTTGAAGAATCCGCATATCCATACTATCTGCGTAGGGAATATGATCTCTCCATATAGAGATACGTGAATCAATAAAGACGACCTGTAATTCTCTATCAGATTGAAATGATCGACACATTGATAATGTGTGTCTCAGTCGGTTTAGGGTTTGGGGCGGAATGCCTGACATAATGCTCCTGGAAAGTGTCTATGGCTCACAAATAGCAGATTTTATTTCATATGCAACATTTAAACTATAAAGATATATTGACTGTGTGATGGGTTTATGAGTGTAAATACGTATATGGTAAATGCCAGGAGATAAAATAAAAGGGACTCCGACATCAGGCGTTGGTATTTGCATTACGCTCCCATTTCGTCCATCAAAACCTATTTGTTGTAACTTACCTGATGCACTTTCCTCATAGAGAAATAACTGACCATCTGCAGCCACAGGGTAATTTGTGATGGTCACTGTAACCACTGTTGCCCGCACCAAGCAAAAGGAAAACCAGTCTTCATGGTCTTCCGGCATAGCGAAATATGATTTATCTATGAGCAAGGGTTCGCAAGATTGTGCCTTGTTGTCATTGTTCTCGTAGAAATTTTCTTCCCTGCAAACACCTTCAACGGCCAAAGCCATTGAGGGTATTAGGGGGTGTAGATACACATACTCTGAATTATGGCTATCCACTAATATACTAAGTACTTTAGGCGTATCATAAAGCAGATACTTAACTTCACTTGATATTAAATCAAGTGCGATAGGAAAAGAAAAAAACTCTGTATTCTGTGTCATAGCCATAATACGATTAAGATCATTTAATGCTTGTTCATCTTCCGAAAGGTATATATATATCTTAGCTCTTTCGCTTAAAGTTGCGGGGTTTTCATCAAAAATTGAGATAGCGCCGTTGTAAGCTTCCAACGCTTCCGCGTATAGTCCTTGCCTAGTTAGTCGCCGCGCGGATAACCATAGCCCAATTTCGGCTTTTAATTTGCTTACATCCGGTGTCTGGTCGAGTTGTTCTAAAGTCTCAAACATCGCGGTAAGAAGTAGGTCATTCTTACCGTCTCCTTTTACATCCCCTAGTGTTATATATACACCATCAATTACTGATATTATGTCTTTGTGACTTGCGCTTGAGGTGTTAAAAAGTGCTAATTGCTCTTCCGGTGGTAATTCGTGAAACAACGACCAACCCTCATAGTCGTAATCTACAGTTTGGAAAAGCGGTTGTGGTAATCTAAAAATACTTACTAGAGAGGATAAACGTTCTTCTGCGATATTAGCTTGGTGAAAATGGATGTAAGCACTTTGAAATCGAATATCGATCCATGTATCTCGGGATACGAGCCCTCCTATTAACAAAACTAGGAAAATCATTACTGGTATTATTGCAGGGGGTAGTTGCGTGTTTTTTGTTGAGAGATTTTGCGACCTCCAGCTTTCACCAAACACTTGCTGATAAATCTTATTACGTATACGCAAAACGCCATTTACAGATGTAACAAGCCCAGTTTGTTTTAACTGTTGAGTGATTATACGTTTATTATCATGGATGTCTTTATGAGTATGGACTCTTTTATAAAGAGCAAGTAATTGACGGCTTTGAGGGTGCATCAACACCGCTTCTTCTACTGATTTCAGATGTGAATCTGACGATTCATCTAGCAGAAACATCTGTTGAACCAACTCGTCTACATCTTTATGGGTCCAATGGTTCTGGTCACTCTCTTCAATGGCCAAGCATAACTTCTGTGTCAAATATGGGTGACCTTGTGTCCAATAGAAGATTCGTTCGAATAGCACGTCCCGTTGCTTAGCTTCGATATCTGACCAGCCAGCAGATAATACTTGCGCATCTTGCCGACTAAAATCTGATAGGCCAATAACAGTACCAGTTGTAAGCGGGGCATGCTTCTGGTTCTGGAAAGAATTGGAGGGAGGTATAGTTCCAATCAAAACAAAGGTTATACGATTGAAACTTGGTGTATGGGTTCGTAAATCATATATAGCCTGCAATGTTACCAGAAAGTTATCTTGGAGTCCTGAATTTAGCAAAATATCTATATCATCCACAAAAATGACAATCGGTTCTGCTATTTGATTCAATACAACATCACTTAAAAACTGTATAAAACATTGGCTAGGTTCACTGGTGGTTTGTTGAGTCCACCAATCATTCAAATTCACAGAAAGTCGGAGTTCGCCCTTGATTTGAAAGGCCAATCCACGATACCATTCTTCAAGGGCGATTTGTTTATCATCAGATAAATAAACGGCAACCGGTTTAATGCCCTCAGATTGCATTCTTTGATTGGTGCGTACCATCAAGCTAGATTTCCCCATTTGTGGGGGAGCAAATACATATGAAAATTTACTTTCTAGTATAGAGCGATATAGCTCGTCATCTGCGTCGCGCATAACATATGAAGCTATATCTGCCCGTAGGGTTCCACCGGCGACAAAGAATGCTAAGTCTGCAATGTTTTCCTCGGCCCAGGCTAAATCAAAAACGTAATGATATATTTCATTACGTGTATATAGACGCCCCTTTGCAACCTTGACAAGTCCTGAAAGTTGGAGCTGGTTTTGTATAACTAAACGGTCATTGTGCTCAACAGATTCACCTTTGAGTATATTTCGATACAAAACAAGTAATTGCCGGCTTTGGGGATGCGTTAGAATCCAATCTTGTGCAAACTGTAGACTTGGCTCACTGTGTGCCTTTTCTGAGAGAAATAGTTGTTCCACCCAGTGGTCCACTTGTTCGTTGGTCCAATGGATTTCGCCAGAATTCGCGATTTCCAGACAGAGTTTTTGTGTTAGATATGGGTGTCCTTCTGTCCAATGATAGACACGCCTAAGTATATCTCGAGCTTGCTCTGGGTATATTTCCTCAAGTCCAGCTTGCAATATACTTATATCAAATTGGCTGAAGTCTTGCAGAGGAATTGCCTGGCCAATGTTAAAGGGAGTACGTGCGGGATCAGCGATCAGGTCAATAGGAGAAGCAACTCCTATCAGTACAAATGTTAGCTGTCGAAAGGCGGGCGTGTCAGCACGGGCATTATATAGAGATCGAATCGCAGCAAAGAAATCGTCACGGAAACTTAGTCTGAGAGTGGTGTCAATTTCATCTATGAAAATAACAATTCTTTGTTGAGAGATTTCAGCCAAAATCACGTCACGCAGGAAATTGACAAAGCGACGTAGCTGTCCCAACTTAACATTTACTTCCCACCAGAGCTCTACACTAGTCGAAATTTGGAGCTGAGCAACTAGCTCAGTAAGTAAGTCTATATACCAAGTATCAATATCACCTGTAGTACCAATGGTAGTTAAATCAATAACGGCGACTTTCACAGCTTGCTCTCGCAAGCGTTTAGCCGTGCGAATCATTAAACTGGACTTACCCATCTGGCGTGTAGTCAGGATATAACAAAAGTCACCAGACAAAGTGTATTCTAGCAACATCTTATCAGCTGGTCGCTTGATATAAGAAGGTATATCAGGATATAGTGTTCCCCCAGCTACAAAGAAAGGCTTTTTCGTGTCTTCGGAGATCTTCTTTTGATTAGCTTCGTCCACAGTTTGTAAACCCTCTTAATATAACAAACGTTTCTCAAAATAGCGTTGATAGAGCTTGCACCGACAAGTATATTGTTTCCCGCTCCCCTTAATTAGCCCTGCCTTGAGCAAGCGAAAACGCGCTAATTCGTCTTGACAGTTTCCATTATGTAGCACTTCTACAAGAGCCTTTATCAAGGCTGGTTTGTCTTGAACAGACCAATATTGATAGTTCAGATGCCGACTAAAAGGCCCATCATCTTTGATAGCTTCGTTGATCAGTTTCGCCCAAGGCTTATGCTCTTCAAGCATAGTATACAATGCCCAACGCGTTAAGTATGGATGACCATTAATCCACATCATAAAGTCTGAAATCTCAGCATCAGATAGTGGAAACTGGTGTTTAGTATTGAGTTCACGTACCTGAGCTTCATCAAAATCATCGAGACTAAGGTGTAGTCCTACATTGAATGGAGAATGATGAATATCATCCACTAACAAGTATGGCTCTGTAGATATAACAAGAACTATGTTCAGTTTTTGCCAGAGCGGATCTAGTGCACGACGGTTATGCCATGAGCGAAGCATACCAAAGAAATCTTTGTAGAAATCTGATTCCAAAAGGTGATCAGCTTCATCTATTGCCAATATAATAGGACCTTCATACATAGGTAAAATATGCTGTTGCATAAAGCGAAGTAATTTGCGGGGTGCGCTTAGAGTTCCTTGCCAGCATTGTGCTAGCTGTGTTTCTTCAATAACAAGTTCGTCACAGATTATAGCGGCAAACTCCTGCAAAAAGTTCTCTAAGGAACTCAAAGTTTGGCTGCTGCTACTCTGTAGATCAAAAGGGACAACGACAGCAGCTTGTTGGCGAGCATATTGCAAGCCACGCATCAATAGTGAAGTTTTACCCGTTTGACGTGGTGCGCGGATTGTAGTAGTAGTTCCTCCACCAAGGAGTTGTTTTTCTAACTTGGTATCGGCGTCACGAGCGATATACAAATCATCATTAAAGGCCCCACCAGGCACAGGTAATGTCTGTAAAAAACTGGGATCAACCGATGGGAAAGGTGGATAGGGGATAGACGTTTCAACTGACTGAGTCATTCTCTGTACATATGGAGCCAACTCACTTGCGCTATACTTCACAAAAACGATATCGCTGGGATCTTGGTTTGGAGCGACCAAGATTGGCCTATCTTGCTCGTCAAGATTCTCCAAGTTGATCTGTACACGTCCCAAATCAAAAGCTGTTTTTACATCTCTACCATAACCTAAAGCTAGATAGAAGGCGGCAACAAAGCTGATAGCAGCCGTATCACCAATAACTTGAGACATACCAATGACGCAGTCAATATGTTGAGCAATAGCTTCTGCCATTTCTTCTGTGTAGCAAGCATTCAAAACTACACAGTGGATATTTTCCTTGAGCAGAGAAAACAACTGACTGAGAGCATCAGGAGAAACGGTGTGACTATTTCCGGAGTTGTCTTCGAAGACAAGTTCACTTGAAGGATAACCATGACCACTAAAATGTACAATATCAGGCTTGTGAAGCAAGAGAAGACTTGATAATTCATTTGCACGTACAGCCCAATGGGTAACAACTTCGAACATATCACGAAACTCAGATTGACGTAAAGCACAATCTAGGGCTCTCAACTCTGCATCCAATCGTAGGCGGGCGGTATCAGTAGGGTTTGCCGCAAGAAATAGAATCTTTATGGCTTTGTTCATTATGCCAGACCTCCGCAACAAATTTTAGAAAAGCTAAATCGCTTTTCAATTCAACTGAATATCGTAACATTTTAAGTATAATTCAGTTGGTCCAATTTACCAGAAATGATAGCAGGAGCAATTGTGTTGATTTTGCGCTGTGTCTAAATGACTGCACTATCATTGCACTTTGACACAGGTTAAGTAGTGGGCATGGGCAAACCGAAGATAATAGATGTTGCCAAACAACCTATATCGGAGATGAGACCATGCCCAAGCCCATTGTATGCCTATCCGCGCCACTGCGCCAGTTCGTAGAACGCTTTGGTTCTTGCTTCAGTCGTCGTCAATGGCGGTACTTCGTGATCGTACTGCTTGGCTTGATTGAGTGCGAGGAACGCAAAACCCTGACTGGCCTGTTGCGTGTGATCGGCGAATCAGTGAGCCTTTCGAGGCTCTCGCGGTTTCTGAGTAAGTGGCCTTGGTCCAGCAGTGCAGTGGCTCAACAGTGGGAAAACCACTTTCGCGAACGGCTGAGCGAGTCCGTGCAGACTAAAAATGCGCGCCAGAAGGTGCTGCGCCCGCGCCAGGTTGGACGTCCCAAGCAAACTGTGGTGACAGGTTTCGGGTCTTTAGGATTTCGTGTGGTGAACCTTTGTTCTATGCCATATCTGGGCATTTCGCAAGCCCAAATACCCAAATATGTGGGTTTCGCCCGCTTAAGACTGCGACTACCACGCGAAATCCTAAAGAGCCCAGGTTTCTTGATTTTCGACGACTCGGTGCACATCAAGCCGCAAGGGCGCACGATGGGCGGTCCTAGACGGCATTACTCGAATACAGAGCAGAAAGTGGTAAGCGGCCACTGCTTGTTCAGCGGGCTGTACGTTTTGTTAGGCCAGCGCTATCCGCTCGAACCCAAGATGTATTGTCAGAAGGCGGTCTGCAAGGCGGAGGGCATCCCTTTCCAGAGCAAGGTTGATATGGCCGTGGCTGAGATTGCCCAATTTGAACCGGTTGCCGCTACCCACACATACGTCTTGGTCGACAGTTGGTATCACTGTCGGAAAGTGCGGCGTGCGGTCCAACAACGCGGCTGGGACTTGAGCAGCGGGCTCAAGAGCAACCGCGTGATGCGCCTGATTCAAGTGGACGGGAGCCGGGAATAGCTCAAGCTCTCAGCCTATGCCACCACCCTGACGCGCGGCGATTGGTGTGAGGTCATCTGGCCTTCGGCCAACGGCGGACAGGCGCTGTATGCTCATCCGGTATCGACCTGGGTGCGTAAGTTGGGACCAACGTTGGTACTGATTACCTACCATGACCTGGATGTTCCCCTCAAGTCGGTGCGCTACTGGGGCAGCACCCTGATGGACTTGACCGCCCAGGCAGTGGTGGAGGTGTTGGCGGTGCGCTGGGAAGTCGAAACGTATTTCGAGTATGCCAAGGACCTGCTGGGTAGCGATCACTACCAAATGATGACCCGGCAAGCCGTCCTACGCTTCTGGACGCTGGCAGCTTGTAGGTCCTCTTTCTTAGACGAACAAAGTGCCGCAGCGAGAGATCCAGTGCTGACCTGTGGCGACGTCCGCCGAAATCCCCAGCAGCAACATCTACGCAATCTACTGGGGTGATTAGCCGTCAACTTGCAGGAAGGACATTCTGTGGATCAGATATGCTCACAATTGGCTCTATAAACCTGTAAAAGTGCAAGGATAGTGTGCAGAGTTACTTGTTGGATTGCTAAACCGAGGTCGATTTTTTGCTGGTATAGAGACAACTTCGCCCCTTTCCTCTCACCCCTCCACCGCCAGCACCCGTTCCCCCACCACACCGCACACCCGGCCCTGCCACTGCAACATCCCTTCCACGACCGCGAACTGGCCCCTTAACACCTCGCGATACGCCGCAAACACCTCCAGGCGCAGAATCACATTGACCACGCCGCCCTCGTCCTCCAGCGCGATGAACACCGTACCCCGCGCCGTTGGCGGACGCTGCCGCGCAATGATCACCCCGCCCACCCGCAGTTTCGTCCCGTCCGGCCAGTGGGCTAATTCGGCAATCGGCGTCACGCCCATCGCGCGCAAGGTCTGGGCTACCGCCTGTACCAAGTGCCCCTGCGTCGTTACTCCGGTCGTTGCTATTTCCATCCAGAGACGTTCAGTGTTGGTCGCCCGTGGGAACGCCGGGCGTGTGTCCGGTTCGACGATGTCCAACTGCGGTGGGTCGCCGATGGTCTCCATTGCGGCTTCCAGGCCCCACACCAACTGCCGCCGTGGGATACGCCACCCGTCGAAGGCACCGCCCAGGATCAACGCTTCCACAGCGCGCCGCCCCAGGCTCGTGCGCTGGCAGAAGTCGGTGAGTGAGGTGAACGGCCCATATTCCCGCGCGGCGACGATCTGCGCGCCACCGCTCTCCCCCACGCCTGACACTGTTGCCAGCCCCAGGCGGATGCCGTTGTTGTCTGCTGTTGCGGGCACGTCCGACGCTTGCACGTCCGCGCCGAAGATCTGTATCCCGCAGCGCCGCGCCTCGTCCACAATGACCCGTGGAGAGTAAAAGCCCATCGGCTGGTGGCGCAGCAGCCCGGCGAAGAAGGCCACCGGATGGTAGCAGCGCAGCCACGCCGAATGATAGGTCAGCACTGCGAAGGCCGCCGCGTGGCTCTTGGGGAAGGCGTAGCTGCCAAACGCCTGCATCTGGACGAACACCGTCTCGATGATCTTTGGCGGCACCCCGTTGGCCTGCGCCCCGGCGAGGAACTGCGCCTTGAACTGCTGCAAGGTTTCCTCGGCGCGCTTGCGGCCCAGGCAACGGCGCAACTGCTCGGCCTGCCCCGGTGTGAACCCGGCCAGATCGCGGGCGACTTTCAGCACTTGCTCCTGGAAGATCATCACCCCCAGGGTCTCAGCCAATGCCGGCTTGAGCAAGGGGTGAACATAGCGCACCGGCTCCTGTCCATAGCGCCGCCGCAGATATGGGCGCACAACGTTGGCTTGTAGCGGCCCAGGGCGAATCAGCGCGATCTCCACCGTCAGATCGGCGAAACAGCGGGGCTGGAAATTGCGCACCAACTCCGCCTGCGCGCGGCTCTCCAACTGGAACACGCCGATGGTCTCCCCCCGGCACAGCATATCGTAGACCTGGGGATCGTCGAAGGTCAGCCGTTCCAGTTCGGGGCGCTCACCGGTCATTGCCGCCACGATGCACACCGCGTCCTCGATGGCCGACAGCATCCGCAGCCCCAGCAGGTCTACCTTGACGTAGCCCGCGTCTTCCAACCCTTCCTTATCCCACTGCGTCACGATGCGGCCAGGCAGTGTCGCCGGTTCCAGGGGAATCAGCGTGTTCAGGGTTGGCCCGGAGAGGACCATCCCGCCGTTGTGGATGCCCAAGTGACGCGGCAGGCCGTCGAGTTGGGGGACGAGGCGCAGCAGATGTTGGAATAACGGACTATCCAGGTCTGCGCCCATTGCGGCTTGCAATGTCGGCGATTCGGTCACGCTCTGCGGATTGTTGACATCCAACGCGCCGACCAGGCGTTCCAGCAGTGCGGGAGGCAAGCCCAACGCCCGACCCACGTCGCGTACGGCGGAACGGGCACGGAAGGTCACAAACGTACAAGCCGTCGCTGCGTGGTCGGGGTCGTAACGCTGCATCACATATTGGATCACTTCCTCGCGGCGGTCGGCGGCGATGTCCAGGTCGATGTCGGGCGGGCTGCGGCGTTCCGGCGACAGGAAGCGTTCGAAGACCAAGTCGGCGGCCAGGGGATCAATCGGCGTGATGTCCAGCAGGTAGGCTACCAGGGAGTTAGCTGCGCTGCCCCGGCCCTGGCAGCGGATGCCGTGTTCGCGGGCGAAGCGCACGATGTCCCACACGGTGAGGAAGTAGTCGTCCAGATGCAGTGCGCCGATGACGGACAACTCGTGTTCCAGTTGGGACAAGGCACGCGCGGTGTCCACGTAGCGGCCACGGAGTGCAGCCACGCACAACCGGCGCAAATAGACGCTGGCGGCGCTGCCGTCCGGTGTGGGGAACGCCGGCAACACTTGCGCGCCGTTCGGCAAGAAGGTCGCGGCGGACACACACCGTTCAGCGATGACGCGCGTGTTCGTGATCGCTGCCGGCACGTTGGCAAACAAGGCCGCCATTTCGTCAGGCGTGCGAAAGCGGTACTCGTCGTTGGGCCGCAGCAGGTCGCCTGCGTCCTCCAAGGTGACGTGATGGCGGATGCAGGTGAGCACGTCGTGAACTTCGCGTTGTTCCGGGTACAGGTAGTGGACGTCTCCCGTGGCGACCACGGGCAAATGCAAGCGGTCGGCCAGGCCCACCAGATGACCGAGCAAGCGCATCTCGCCGGGGTGGTAGTGGCGCTGGATTTCGATGAAGATGTTCTCTGGCCCGAAGATGCGCGCGTAGCCTTGCGCGATCTCCAATGCTGCGTCATAGGCTCCGGCGCTGATCCGTTTGACGATAGCGCCCTGCCGACACCCTGACAGCGCGATGAGGCCCGCTGTGTGTTCGGCCAGGTCAGTCAATGCCAGCCGCGCTGTGCCCTTGGGCTGTCCACGGTGCGCCAATGTGATGATCTGGCAGAGGTTAGCATAGCCGCGTGGGGTCTCGGTCAGCAGCGTCAGGTGCGCCGTACCATCGCCGTCCGTCAATGTAATTTCCGCGCCCAGCAAGGGCTTGATCCCCGCCGTTTCCGCTGCGCGGATGAAGGACACGGCCCCGTACAGCCCGTCGTGATCGGTCAAAGCCAATGCGGGCATCCCCAGGGACGCCGCGTGTTCGACCAAGGTTTGCGGTGACACCACGCCGTCCAGCAGGCTATGGCTGGAATGGGCGTGCAGTTCGATGTAGACATTCATCAGCGCCACCGCCGTTCTAGGAACCAACAGTCGTTCGCCAGGTCGAGGAACACGATCTTGACTTGATGATCGCGCAGTTCGACGCGGTAGTAGTCGCGCAGTACCGGCTGTGTCCACCAGCGCCGGCGCTCGCGCCAGTGTTCGTAGACGCGGGCGATAGGGTGAAAGCGTTGATCCCACACCAGGGCCAGCGGTTGACCGACGGCGTCAAGCGTGGTCTGGATCGCGCGCGGGCCGGGTGGAGCCAGCAGCGACGCCACAATGACGATTAGTTCGCCGAAGCGTTGGCGCAATCGACGCAAGGTCTCCTGCAGGGCGCGCCCGCGCGCGTCGGTAGGCGCGGTAAACGCTGCCGACAAAACCGGCAGGGCCAGTTGTGTCGCCGCCAGATAGGCCGGACGCAGGGGGTACAGCGTCAGAGTGATGCGAGTCACGGCGCGTGTGAGGGTGACACGCATTGCCAGCCCTACGGCCTGGCGTTTGAGTTGGTCAATGTCCGCCGTGGGCGGTTCGATGGCTGTACTAACGATGTGCGTCTTGCCGGTTTCGTCTTCGAGTGTCAGCGTCATCCCCTGCGCCTGATGCTTGCGCCGCGCCAGGTCGGTCGCCGCGCTTTCTCCCAGCCGCGCCACACGCGCGATCAAGGGGCCGGCATCGCGCAGCGGGGGTTCGCACTGGTGACTGCGTTCCACGACCAGGGGTGGAGCATCGGGGTAAACGCCGCGTGGATCGCGCCCGGCAGCCAGGTCGTGGAACAGCCCCGCGTCTGCGCCAAACTGCCGCACGATGGCCGCGCGAGGCAAGGCTGCCAGTGTGCCCAGCGTGGTAATACCGAGTAAGTGCAGGCGACGGTGCATTTCGGGATCGAGGGGCAGGGTCTCGATGGGCAGGGGAGACAGAAAGGTGCGTTCCTGCCCCGGCTGCACCGGACACCAGCCGTGGGGCCGGGCCGCGTGCCCGGCCTGTTCGGCGGTGAAACGCTGGGGAGCCAGGCCGATGCGGGCATCCAGGGTGCTGACCTGCTGTACCTCCCGCGCCAGCGACCGGGCTAGTTCGACGTCAAGCTGCGCGGGGTCACGCCCTGTGGGAATGCGCAGATCAGACACATCGGCGAACAGGTAACCCAACCCCGCCGTCTCGACGCGGTCGGTGTACTGGCGCAGCACGGATTCCAGGGCGGCGTGGGCTTCGCGGTAGACGGCTTCCCGCGCCGGGACAAAGGTCGCGCCGGGGCATATCTGTGCCGCGCGCGCCAAGCGCATTCCCAGGCGCACCCCGGCAGAGGCCGCAGCGGGCGAGCAGTCCAGCACCGCGCCGGGGTCCCAGGGACGGCCTCCAACGATCAGCGGCGTGGTGTCCGGTGCTCCGGCCTGCTGTTCGACCTGGACCGGCAGATGGGCAGCGAACAGGCAGATGATCTTCATTGCGTGACTCGATTCCAACGATATAGAACATAAGTTCCATTTCATTATAACGAGCCAGCAGGTGACGGTCAAGTGTTTTCACATTTTGGGGCAAGGGGCACATATTTTGGGTGTAGATACGACGAGGAGATGCCAGGAGAGTGGCGCAGGAGCCAGGCGGGTTGGATTTGGCGTTTGGGCGTTTTGCACTAGACTATGGGCTATAAACTGAAGAACGGAGTTGCCCTATGACCCGTTTCGTCTACATTGCCGACACCCACTTGGGTGCAACTGAGGATGGCTATCACCAACAGCCCCGGTATGCAGAGCGACTCCCAGTGCTACTCACCGCTCTGGATGCCTGGATTCAGGCGCAGGGCGACATTGCCTTTGTGCTGCATGGCGGCGATATGATAGATCAGGCGATGCCGGCAACCTTACGCACTGCGCGGGAGTTGTTCCGGCTGTCTGTTCCAGTGTACCTATGCCTGGGCAACCACGACTTGACCGTGCCAGATGCGGTGACTCTGTGGCTGAGCGAAGCGCCGGAGTTCTTCCCTGATCAACGCCTGACCTATTCCCTCACCTTGTCGGACTGCGTCATCCACGTTGTTCCTACGCAATGGTGCGCCACACCGTTCTTCTGGGAACAGGAACAGACGCCGCACTTCCTGGAAGAACAGCGCGCCTACCTGGCGACAGCTTTGGAATGTTATCGTGAACGGCGACATCTGCTCTGTACGCACAGTGAAGTGCTGGGTGTCCCGCCGGAACAGACCGGTCTGGCGGAACCGATCCACGCGCCGCTTCCCGCGTTCACGCGGATGATTCTCGATCTCACGCGGACGTATCCCCAGCTTGTCGGGGTGCTGTCGGCGCACAATCATATCAACACCCATAGCGTCCAGGGTAACGCGCATTTGATCACAGTGGGTGCGCTGACCGAGACGCCGTTCGAGTTCAAGGTGTTCAGGGTGACGGCGGCAGAATTCACGATGGAGACCGTCAACTTGCTGCCAGCAGCGGAATTCAAGGCCGCGTACAATTTCGACAAGACTTATGTGCAGGGGCGGCACAAGGATCGCGTGTTTGGTGTATAAAATGAGACAGGGGAATCCGATACACAAAGAGTGAAATTCGATCCAAGTTATGCCAGCATAGGAGGCAATGATGAAGCTCTCGGTAGCCAAACTGATGCGTTGGGTAGTCATTATGATAGTGTTGTTGAGTGCAGGAGCGCCAATGGCGACAACGGCAACACGCGAGTCAATTGAACCCGATGAACCAGATATTGAACCAGAACGCAACGTCCAGCACATTTTGATCAAGGTGCGTCCAGGACTAGATGTACCGACCGGACGGTTGGCGTATGCCGCGCCGATACCGCTGGTCCGCGCTCTCACCACACAAGGCGTGACGACGGCACAGACCTTGTTCCGTGCGGCAGCGGGAACGCCCAGCGCGATTGGTTTGGAACGCATCTACCGCTTGGAATTGGCGGCGAATGCTGATGTGAACAAGGCTGTCGCTGCACTAAGCGCCAATCCAAACATCGAATGGGCCGAACCGGACTACATCGCCCAAGCGGTCACTATTCCCGATGATCCCCTCTACGCAGAACAATGGGGTCTATCAAAGATTAACGCTCCCGATGCGTGGGACATTGTCACAGGAACGCAGACTGTCGTCATTGCCGTGGTGGACTCGGGTATTGACCTGACCCACCCAGATCTCCAAGCTAACCTGTGGACCAATCCTGGCGAAATCGCCGGCAACAGCATAGACGACGACAACAACGGTTACGTGGATGACGTGCGTGGTTGGAACTTCGTCAACGGCACGAACAACGTCTACGACGGCAATGGTCACGGCACACAGGTGGCAGGCGTGGCGGCCGCTGTTACCAACAATACGCTGAATATTGCCGGCGTATGCTGGAACTGCAAGATTATGCCGGTGCGAGTGATGGCCGATTCAGGTGTCTCCAACTACTCCGACATTGCGTTGGGTGTCGAGTACGCTGCCGACAAGGGCGCTAAGGTCATCAACTTGAGCTTGGGTGGATACTCGTACTCCAATGCGCTGCGCGATGCCATCGACTATGCTGTGAATGAGAAAAATGCCGTCGTGGTGGGAGGCGCGGGTAATGATAACATCAGCACGCCCTTCTATCCTGCTGCCTACGAGAATGTCCTGGCGGTGGCCGGGACAACCAATATGGATACTAAGGCTACCTTTAGCGACTACGGGACGTGGGTCGACATCAGCGCTCCGGCGGTGGAAATCGCCACGACATACCTGGGCGGTGACTGGGGATCGGCCAATGGCACAAGCCTGGCCACGCCGTTCGTGGCTGGGGTGGCAGCTCTGATTCGCAGCCAGCGGCCGGATTGGAGTGCGGCGCTGGTGCGTAACCAGGTTCTCCAGACGGCGGATAACATTGACGCGCTTAATCCAACTTATGCCGGGCAATTGGGCGTCGGGCGGGTCAACGCGGCGCGGGCGACACTAGATCCGCACCCTATCCTGGTGCTGGCTAGGACAAGTGTGAATGGCGATCCAACAAGCCGTCCCGCGCCGGACGAAACGGCGACGTTAGCGGTGACGTTGCGCAACGACTGGTGGGATGCGACCGGTGTAACTGGAACCCTAACCATCGCCGATCCCTATGTGACACTGGGACAGGCAACGGCAAGTTACGGCGACCTGGCCTCTGGCGCAACAGGGATGAGTAGCCCAGTTTATAGTTTCACTGTAGCAGCGGGCGCGGGATACAATCATCCGATATCCTTCATTCTCTCTGTGAGTGCTAACGATGGGACATACACGGTGACACTACCTTTCACCATCACCACGCGCAGTGGCGACGAGCCGTTCTGTGGCACAATGGCCGAAGACTTGCTATGGACGAGCGACAAACGCTACATCATCGAGTGCAACGTCGGCATCGCGCCGGGCTACACGCTGACGATCCAGCCGGGCACGGCGATACGCTTTGCCGGGAACTACGCGCTTAATGTGGGCGGAACATTGGTGGCGGACGGGACAGCAGCGCAGCCGATCCTCTTCACCGGGCATACTGGAGGGACGTGGCAGCGTATCTTCTTCGACGATCCAAGCGCGGACGTCCAGGCCACAAGTGATGGCGTATACCAGAGCGGTAACCTGTTGCGCCACGTGCGCATTGAGGGCGCGACGCAAGGCATTGGCTGCACGAACGCGACGCCGTTTCTGGAGCATGTCATACTGACTGGCGGGGGGATGAATTGCGCTGCGGGTGATACGGCCCTGTGGGTACAAGATAGCGATTTGGGCGGGGATGTGCAAGTAGGCGAGGGCAACGGAGTGGATAGTGTAATGGGAACGTGGGCGGTGCGTACTCTCATGCCTACCGCGCGTGAGTTGTTGGCCGTGGCGGCTGCACCCAACGGCAAGCTTTATGCCATCGGGGGATACAACGATATCAACGGCATTCTGGCGACGGTGGAGGCATACGACCCGGCGACGGATAGTTGGACCGCATATACCCCCATGCCCACCGCGCGATATATGCTGGCCGCAGCGGCCGCCCTCAATGGCAAGCTCTATGCAATCGGTGGGGAGGGTGGTGTAGCAACGGTGGAGGAATACGATCCGGCGACGGATAGCTGGACTACTCGAACCCCTATGCCCACCCCCCGCTACGGGTTGGCGGTGGTGATGGCACCCAACGGCAAGCTCTATGCCATCGGGGGAGCCGGCCCTCTGACTACGGTAGAGGAATATGATCCAGCGACGGATAGCTGGGCTACCCGCGCCCCCATGCCCACCGCGCGCGGGTGGCTGGCCGTGGCGTCCGCACCCAATGGCAAGCTCTATGCTATGGGGGGCCAAGGCAATAACTACGGCACTCTGGCGACAGTTGAGGAATACGACCCGGCAGCGGATAGTTGGACTACTCGGACCCCCATGCCCACCCCACGCTACGGGTTGGCGGTGGTGATGGCACCCAACGGCAAACTCTATGCCATCGGGGGAGGGGACGGCCCTCTGACTACAGTAGAGGAATATGATCCAGCGACCGATAGCTGGACCACCCGCGCCCCTATGCCCACCGCGCGTAGATATCTGGCCGCGGCAGCCGCCTCCAACGGCAAGCTCTATGCCATGGGGGGCCTAGACAACAATTACGACTACCTGGCGACACTGGAGGAGTACGACCCGCCCACCGAGGACTATGGCTATCATATTCTACGCAGCATACTGCACGGTGGGTTGGGCCTGCCAGCATCTTCACAAGTGCTCACCAGCACCGTCCGCGAGAGCATCAGTGCCGGCAATAACAGCCTTGTCCAAAATACCACTGCCAGCGACATCAACCTGAGCAGCGGTGTGGCAGCGAACAGCGCTGTCACAGGTGGGGGCATCAGCGTGGGCAGTGGGTCAGCGTCGAGCAATACCGTCACGGGCGGTGGCATCAACGCCGGGAATGGCGTTATAGTGCGTAATAATAGTATCGAAAATGCGCCTGGTTGGGGTATCCAGGCTTCCGGCAACGCTACCGTGGAGTACAACCGTGTCGTTGGCTGCGCCAATGGCATCCAGACCAGTGGTGGCATAGTTAAGGGCAACCTGATTGCCAACATTGCAGGCACTGGGCTAGAGATTGGTTCGGCGATGGTCGAGCACAATACCTTCACTGGTATCGGCGGCAGCGCGGTCGAGATCGCGGCAGGAACAGCAGTGACCCTCACGAGGAATAACTTTGAGTTTAACATAGGAACTTACGATGTCGAAGACCTGGTGCCCAAAACCACATTAATGACGGTAGACGCGCGTAATAACTGGTGGGGGACAACGAACGGGACGGCCATCCGGCAGCGCATCTGGGACTTCAACGACGATTACAACCTGGGCACGGTGCTTTACATCCCTACCTTGACCGCACCAGATACCACCGCTCCGGCCTACGTTCGTGCCATCACGCTTACGCCGGAAAGCCCGGTGGGGATTCAGACAGTGACATTTGATGTACTGTTTAGCCGGGAGATGGATGTGGAGATACCCCCCCAGGTAGCATTTGTCTCTCCGTTGGCTTGGGCCACCCGTGCTTCTATGCCCACCGCACGCGAAAGGCTATCCGCAGCCGCCGCCCCCAATGGTAAACTCTATGCCATCGGGGGATATGGTGGCGAGGCAATGGTGGAGGAATATGACCCGGCAACGGATACGTGGACCGCGCGCGCGCCTATACCCACCGCACGTATTGGGTTGGCCGTAGTAACCGCATCTAACGGCAAACTCTATGCTATTGGGGGATACAACGACAGTGGTATTCTAGCGACAGTGGAGGAATATGATCCGGTGGCGGATACCTGGGCTACTCGGACCCCTATGCCCACTGCACGTTATGATTTAGGTGTGGCCGCTGCGCCCAACGGAAAAATCTATGCTATTGGGGGAGTGGGAGGTGACTTAACGACGGTGGAGGAATATGACCCAGCGACAGATAGTTGGACTACTCGGACATCTATGTCCACCCCTCGTTACAGATTGGCGGTGGTAATGGCATCTCAGGGTAAGCTTTATGCCCTTGGGGGAGATGCTGGATTGCAGATATTGGCCACAGTAGAAGAATATGACCCAGTGACCGATAGTTGGATCACTCGCGCTCCCATGCCTACAGCGCGTGATTACTTGGCCGCGGCAACCGCACCTAACGGCAGACTCTATGCCATCGGCGGACACACCTACGAAAGCAGCCTTCCTTTGACGACAGTGGAGGGATACGACCCGACGACGGACACCTGGACAGCGAGCGCCCCTATGCCCACCGCGCGCCGGGCGTTAGCCGCAGCGGTTTCGCTCAACGGCAAGATATATGCCATCGGGGGATGGGATGGCAGCACTCTGGCGACGGTGGAAGAACTGACTCCTTGGGCGGTCTACACCGACTTTTATGGTGGTTCCTGGCTCACGCCCAACCTATACCGCACCTCTTACGATTTCTCCACGTTTATCCCGCGCGGCGCTTACACTCTCACTGTAAGCGGCACACAAACACCAGAATACACCGGCTCCGGCACTGGCATTCTTCCTGTTCCTGGCGGCGGAATGGAGATCGCGCCCAATTCCGCTTATACCTTCACCGTAGATTATGCCGGCTACATCAATGATACTACTGCACCACCTGTGCCGACAGTCACTACTTGTGCCCCTGCTACGCCAGATGCCCTCTCAGCAACCTGGTCAGCCTACGATCCTGACAGCGCCATTGACCGGTATCAATACGCCATCGGTGTCACTCCTGGTGGTATAGAGGTCGTCAATTGGACGTTCACGCCCCTTACAGAGACCACACGCGTAAGCCTCACCCTCGTCGCTGGGCAGACCTATTATTTCAGCGTCAAAGCACGCAACGAGGCCGGTCTTTGGAGCGAGGTCGGCGGCGCTGGCGTTGTAGCTGGGTCAGATACCTGTGTGAGCACTGAACCCGCACCGGAGGTAGATTTCAACGCGACGCCACGCAGCGGAACTGTCCCTTTGACGGTGCAATTCACCAGCACTGTGACTCATGCTGTGACAAGCTATGCCTGGAACTTCGGGGACGGCAGTGTAGCATCCACTGCGAATCCCACGCATACCTATTCGAGCGCGGGTAGCTTCGGCGTGACGTTGATTGTCACCGGGCCGGGTGGGACAGTGCAGGCAATTAAATCGGACTACATCACTGTGAGTGAACCTACACCACAAGTAGACTTCACCGGAACGCCACGCAGCGGGGACGCGCCCCTGACGGTGCAATTCACTAGCACGGTGACCAACACCGTCACTAGCTACGCTTGGGCCTTCGGGGATGGTGGTGTAGCGACGACTGCGAATCCCACGCACACCTATACCAATGCGGGTAGCTTCGGCGTAATGCTGATCGTTACTGGGCCAGGTGGGACGGCGCAGAAAACACGACCGGGGTACATTACGGTCAATCCGCCACCGAGTGTGCCTACCGCTACGTTCAGCGCGGATGTTGTCAGCGGCCTCGCGCCGTTGACCGTCACCTTCACCGCGACGACGAGTGGCCTGGTTGAGGGGTGGTTATGGACTTTTGGTGATGGTGAAACAGCCACGACCGGGCCGGTAGTGCAGCATACATACCAGACACCCGGTGTGTTCGATGTTAGCCTCACTGTCAGCAACACCAGCGGCAGTTACGTCACCAGCGAACCGGACTACATCGCTGTCAGTGAACCTACACCACAAGTAGACTTCATCGGAACACCGCGTAGTGGGGATATGCCCCTGACGGTGCAATTTACCAGTACCGTGACGAACACCGTCACTAGCTACGCCTGGAACTTCGGCGACGGCGGCATAGCGACCACTGCGAATCCTACACACACCTATACCAATGCGGGCAGCTTCGGCGTAACATTGATCGTCACTGGGCCAGGTGGGACAGCGCAGAAAACACGACCAGGATACATTACGGTCAATCCGCCGCTTAGCGTCCCCACGGCCACCTTTAGTGCAGACGTGGTCAGCGGCACTGTGCCCCTCACTGTCACCTTCACTGCCGTAACCAGTGACACGGTCGAAGGTTGGCTCTGGGCTTTCGGCGACGGCGGAACAGCCACAACCGGGCCAGTAGTACAGCACACATACACCATGCTTGGTAGCTTCGATGTAAGTCTCACCGTCAGCAACACCAGCGGCAGCTACATCACCAGCGAACCGGACTACATCACGGTCAGTGAACTACCAATCCCTGCGCCGGAGGTAGATTTCGTTGGGATGCCACGCAGCGGGACCGTGCCGCTCACGGTACAATTCACCAGCACGGTAACTGGAACTGTCACCGATTATGCCTGGGCCTTTGGAGACGGCGGTACCGCCAACACATCCAATCCCACATATACCTATACCAGTGCAAGCAGTTTCGGTGTGAGTTTAGTGGTTACCGGTCCGGGTGGGATGGCGCAGGTGGCCAAGCCGGCTTACATTACCGTGACCAAACCGCCGATCCCCGCACCGGAGGTGGACTTCACCGGGACACCACGCGGTGGCGATGCACCGCTCGATGTACACTTCACCAGTGTGGTCACTGGCGAAGTCACGAGCTACGCTTGGGCCTTCGGTGATGGCGGGATAGCTTCTACTGCAAATCCGACGCACAGCTACACGAGCGCCGGCAGCTTCAGTGTGAGCCTAGTCGTTACCGGCCCAGGCGGGACGGCGCAAGCTATCAAACCGGGATACATCACTGTCAACCCACCGCCGGGCGCGCCGACAGCAATGTTCAGTGCGGATGTCGTCAGCGGCACCGTACCACTCGCTGTTACCTTCACCGCCGTCACCAGTGGCACGGTCGAAGGCTGGCATTGGACTTTCGGTGACAGCACAGTAGCCTTCACCGGGCCAATAGTGCAGCACACGTACCAGATACCCGGTGTGTTCGATGTCAGCCTCACGATCAGTAACACGCACGGCAGTTACACTGTCAACAAGCCGAGGTACATCACGGTGTCGGCAGGTGGGCATCGCGTTTATTTGCCGTTAGTCTTGCGAAACTGAACCCTGATGCGATAACCATTGTCGATATGCAACGTGGTGTAGACTACATCGGCGTCGGAGTCGGCGCAATCATCGTGGACGACCAGGGCCGCCTGTTCCTGGCCCGGCGCGGTCCGCAGGCCAAGAATGAACGCGGCCTGTGGGAATTCCCTGGCGGCTCGGTGGAGTTCGGTGAACGCTTGGCCGATACCCTCAAGTGTGAGATGCGCGAGGAATACGGCGTGGAGATCGCTGTGGGAGAGCGGCTGGACATAGTGGATCACATCTTGCCCGCAGAAGGCCAGCATTGGGTGTCGCCCACGTTTATCTGTCGCATCACATCCGGTGTTCCCACTATTCGCGAACCGGGGAAATGCACGGAGATCGGCTGGTTTTCACCGGAGGCCGTGCCGGAAGATGAACTGACGGTGATCACGCGCGAGAACTTGCGTCATTACCGGCAGCGGCTGAAGAAGGAGTAAAAAGTGAACATGATTGCAATCACCGGACAGCCGGTGATGACGTTCCGTTCTCCAACAGGTTGGGAAGATGCGCTGTTGTATATTGGAAGCACGTAACACAGTCTATGCATCTCCAAGGAGGCAGTAATGTTCGTCTTAGGTATTGTCGGTAGTCCGCGTAAAGATGGGCGCAGTCACACCCTCGTCAATGCGGCATCGGAAGGGGCAGCCGCCCTAGGCGCGGAAACGCGCGTCGTCTATCTGGTCGATTACGATATTCGACCTTACGGCGCGCAGGGCGGTGCGCCGTATTGCCCCAAAGATCTGTCCGCACTGTGCGATCAGGCTGATGCCCTGGTGATCGGCGCGCCGGTCTATTGGGGCGACATCAACGGTTTGACCAAAGACTTTATGGACTCCGTCCAGTTGGCACGCGCCAACGGCAAACCCGCCGCTGGCGCAGCCATTGCCGGCGGATCGGGTAAGGGCCTCCTTTCCGGTGTACAGAGCATCTACCATTTTCTCTACCACCGGCAGTTCCGCGCGATTGATCCCACGCCGGTCTCGCGTTTCAACTTTGATGCAGCGTTAGCGACACTACGGGAAACCGGCGCGCGGTTAGTGTCAATGGCGCAACATCCTGAGCCTTTTCCTGGCGCACCGCTAGACGGACGTTGGGGCGCGGTGCTCTCCCACTATGCCACGTTGCCGTATCTCACACAAGGCCCGTTGGACGAGTTTGTACTGCTGGCGCAGCAGCTCTTTGCTATTTCAACGAGAGATGCAGTGCCGCAAGCACAACACGAGCTAGAGCAGGCGTTGCTGCTCAGGGAACAAGGGCAAGATGCTGAAGCGGCGCACCACGCAGTGCGGGCCTATGAGCTACTCTACTTTGACGAATGAGATAACAAGGCGGTGAACACAAACCTGCCCGGACATACTCGGCAAGGTTATCAGCTTCCTACTGAAGCGCACTCCACCTTTGCCCGCACCAACGTGCAGACCATTGCACAGCGAGCAGCCTTGCTGCGTGAACTGCTGCCCGATGTACGCGCCATTGGTGAACTGTGTTGCGGGGATTGCGCGCGGCAATGGACGGCGTATCGCCAGGCGTTCCCCGATGTCAGCTATCGGGGTCTGGACATTGCCCTGCATATTGTCGCCGCTAACCGGGCGCAGGGCATTGCGTGTACCTGTGGTGACGTATTGGACCCGGCAACCTTGCGCCAGTTCCTTGCCTGTGACGTGCTTTTCTTCGGGCCGCCGCTTTCCCAGGACTGCGATGGGCACAACCTGTTAGCTTTCCACGAAGTTGTTCCCGCGTATGCCGACTTTGCGCGCTTGCTGTGGGGCGACTTGAACTATCAGGGGACACTGATCTGTATCTGCCCCAATACGACGACAATGGGCGACGTGCAACGGCTATATGCACAGACACGCGCTGTACAGCCCGATGTGAACCTGCGTCTGCTCCATTACAGCTATGCCACCCTCACCGGTCACGACGAAGTCACGCCGCTGCGTTTGAAATATGTGGAACTGTGGTTCTCCACGGTGCTGCCCGATGTGTGGGAAGCACGGGAGTTGGGGCCGGACTAGCCGCGTCTCCAATCTGTGCTACACTTCGCACAACAACATATCCAGCGAGGTCATCCACCAATGAGCGCCAAGATCACCCTGACCGATCATCCCGAAGACTTACAAATCAAAAACGGCATCGTCTCGTTTCGCATCGTCACCGGCCCGGCGTCCAGCAAAGTTTCCGAAGGACCGTCGCTGTTAGAGGGCGTGACCTACAGTGTTCAATGCAGTGAGCGGCAATACAACCGGGGCTGTGTGGGTGTAATGGCTGGCGTTGAAAGGCGAGTTGCTGAAATTTCAGGATAAGCACTCGGAATTCCAGGGGCGGAGTTTACCGTGAAAGTGCTATACTTTCTCAACTGTGAAAGTAGCATAATCACCGTACGCAATGCAAGATAACGAGTTGGCCAGGAGAAGCGATGACCCTGAACCTGTTCCAGACACGTTTTTGGGCTGATGATGAGACGCTGATAGCTCTGAACACAGCGGATTTTGAACGTCTGCTCACCGAGGGCCGATTAGAATGGATATCGATGCCGGGAATGGGCGCTTCGACTATAGCACTTGCTTATGATGCCAGCGTGAACGACCTTGACTTCGAAGACGAACCCGAAGCAAGCCTGGACACATTCCTCAATCATACCCGGATCGTGACGCATTTGCTTGATCCAGTGCCGGCATTAGCCCTTGCCGACCCCGCGCCATTACGTGAGGTACTGCTCCGCGCCTTACCCGAAGCCACAATGCACCTTCCAAGACTTCCGCTGACGAAGAAACGCTGGTATGAGTCTTGGGATCACTGGTCGTTTATGGGCACTGTGCCCACTAGGGAAGTCCGAGCAGCGATCAAACACTCCGGTACGTTTTACGGTCTGGCCGGCATCTGTCGATGTGGCGAAATTGGTTGCGGCTCCTCCTATGTCTGGATCAAAGACCGGGTGGCCTTGTTGGCCATCGAAAAGGACGGCAGTGATCTGGAAGTGCATCTCTTTCCCTGTCGCCTCAAGACGTGAAAGACCGAGCGAAAATCAGCATTGTGGCCTCACCGACTCAAGCCTGACAGCATAGTGTTTCTTGGGAGGGGCACATTCGCCCGCGAATATGCCCCTCCGCCAGCTTGCAAGGAAAAAGACACAAGCGTAGAAAACGTTGCGCATTGACCAGATATTGACGTCAAAATGCAAGGTAACCAGCATAACCAATGGAGGCATCTCAATGAAGTCTATTCCTGTTGGTACCCACGGCCTGAGCCTCGAACTATGGGAGACCTGGGAAACTGACGGCGAACCGGCCTTAAAGCTACGGCGCGACGATTGTTGGATTCCCCTGCGTCTCTCCGAAGTGCGCCATTTGATCAGCGCATTGGCTGACGCGGCAGCGGAGTTGGCCGAAGCCACGGTGACGCCCCCGGTCTTCACGGATTGACGCCGCGACATCATCGTTGGAGGTGGTCTGATGTAGGGAGTGACTCTGGCCGTCCCTACGTTTGTTTCTGTTGTAACAGTTGAGGAGGTGCTAGGATGTACACGCGCCAGCGTTCACATAACGTAGTAGCTTTGGTTTCGTTGTGGCTGAGCCTATGGCTCTCCCTGTGGCCGGCCTTGACTGCAACGGCTTATGCATCCCCGGTAACCATCGCACCCTCTATCCCGGCAGTGCAGTTTCAGGTCAGTGCGTCCCCCCAGGCAGCTTACCTGGATGTCGTCATCAGTGAAATCGCCTGGATGGGTACAACAGTGGCCGCGACCGCTGAGTGGCTAGAACTCTACAACAACACGGCCAGCGCCATCGACCTGACCGGCTGGACATTGCGGGCCACCGACAGCACACCCAGCATCAACCTGAGCGGCAGCATTCCCCCCTATAGCTACTATCTCCTGGAACGTTCCAGTGACGCCACGATTCCCGAAGTCACCGCTGACCTGACCTACTCTGGGGCGCTGAGTAACGACGGGGAAAACCTGGAACTGCGCGACACGGCGAACCTTATCATTGACGCCCTGGACTGTAGTGCAGGGTGGTTCTCCGGGCACGCCGATGGACGCGTGCCAATGGTGCGCGTGGACACGCTGGTTAGTGGCAGTGAAGCCACCAATTGGACGTATAACCCGCGTTGCGGCAGTCCGACGAACAGCGCTGGGGTCAGCCACACCTGCACGTTGACCACCACCACGGTCGGGGTAGACCTGGACTACGCCGTGTACTTCAATCCGTACGCTACGACCGCCGTGACGACCACGCTGGAACCTACTCCGATGGAAATAGCGTTGTTAGGCCACATCGGGACAGCCTCAAGCACCATCGACGTGGCCCTGTACGGGCTCAACCGGCAAAGCTTCATCGATGCCCTGATCGCCGCCCACAACCGGGGCGTCACCGTGCGCGTCGTCGGCGACGACGAGGCCGCACTAGGGGAGTACACAGCGGGGTATGAGGCGCTGATCAGCGCGGGGATTACTGTCTACACCGATACCGCAATCAGTTACATCCAACACAACAAGTTCATCGTCGTGGATGGTAACGTTGTGTGGACAGGGAGTACCAATTTCACCGATACCGGTTTCACGCTGAATGCCAATAACAGCATCGTCATTACCTCGACGACATTGGCCGAAGTCTATACCACTGAGTTTGAAGAGATGTGGAACGGGACGTTTCACAATGCCAAACTCGACAATACGGCGCACTTGCTGGACTTCAATGGGACACTGATGGAAAGCTATTTCTCGCCGACCGACCTGGTAGCCTTTGAGGTGTGGGATGAGTTGGCGCAGACGACGGACTCAGTGCACTTCGCGATGTTCTTCTTTACTGACGATGTGTTGGCTAACCGCATGGTCGAGCGGTTGGACACCGGCGTGCAGGTCTACGGCGTCTGGGATCAGTTGGGAGCCGCCAACGTGGCCTCGGATGACGAGGCGCTGTGTGCCGCAGGCGCGCACATCGGCATTGAGAACTACCTTGGCAAGCTGCACCACAAGTTCGCCGTCCTGGACGTGTTTGGCGCTGACCCGCGCGTGATCTTGGGATCGTACAATTGGACCGACGCGGGGGCGTATACCAACGATGAGAACACGTTGATTATCCGGGATCGCGCCCTGGCCGAAGCGTATTACGCGGAATGGTTGACGATGTGGCAAACGATTTCGCTGCACCGCATCTGCAATCCGTTGGGCGTCGACGCTGTTGAAATCAGCGGGCCGGTGACCGGCACGGTGGGCCAGTCGTACACCTTCACTGCTACGGTCAATGCCGTCGCTACCCCGCCGCTCACGTACACGTGGGCAGCCACGGGGCAAACGCCGGTAGTGCATAGCGGGCAAGGGTTGACCGATACGGTGACCTTTGCCTGGTCTGTGGCCGGGCCGCAGATGCTCACCGTCACAGCGCAGAATGCCTGGGGACAGGCGATGGACACGCATTGGGTGACGATGACGTTGCCTTCGCCACCGCCGCTACTGACAGTGACGCTCAGTGGGCCGGTGACGGGTACAGTGGACACGGCATACACCTTCTTGGCGGCGGTGAACCCCACAGCGACATTGCCCTTGACGTATACGTGGGAGGCCACGGGACAGACAGTGGTCGTGCGCAGTGGGCAAGGGTTGACCGATACGATGACCTGGACTTGGGTAGTTCCCGGTCCGCAGATACTGACGGTCACGGTGCAGAACGTGGATGGATACGCCGTCGATACACATGCATTCGCGGTGGAAGTTGCACCGGCGGAGGTGACCATTGCCGGGCCGCTGACGGGTACGGTGGGCACAGCGCACACGTTCCTGGCGACGGTGAATCCGACAGCATCGCTGCCTTTGACATACACGTGGGAAGCCACCGGACAGGCGATGGTGGTGCATAGCGGGCAAGGGTTGACGGATACGGTAGCCTTTACCTGGTCAGTGACAGGCACGCAGATCATTACGGTTACGGCGCAGAATGCCTGGGGACAGGCCGTGGACACGCATTGGGTGACGGTGACGCTACCTCCGCCGCCCACCTTGGAAGTGATCCTTAGTGGGCCATCGACGGGCGCGGTGGACAAGGCGTACACGTTCTTGGCGACGGTGAATTCTACCTTGTTCTTACCGCTCACGTACACGTGGGAGGCCAGTGGACAAGCGCCGGTCGTACATCCCGGCCAGGGCTTGACCGACACGGTAACGTTTACTTGGGACACTCCCGGTGCACAGGTCATTACGGTTACCGTGGCGAATGCTACCACTGCGGCTTGGAACACGCACACTCTGGTACTCGCCCCCAGTGACTACTTTGTGTACCTGCCGATGGTTGCCAGGGATTTCTCTGCGCCGTCTCCGGCTGACGTGCAGATTACCTACATCGAATATGACCCGCCCGGCGATGATGTGCAAGGTGAGCACGTGCAGATTGAGAACCTGGGAGGCGCGGCGCAGGAGATGACGGGCTGGACATTGCGAGACGAAGCCAACCGTGTTTTCACCTTCCCTGCGTTTACGTTGCCCGCCGGTGGCACGGTACGGGTATGGACAGGCGGTGGAACGAACACCGCCACCGACCTGTATTGGGGCAGTGGTACGGCGATTTGGAATAATGACGGGGATACGGCGTATCTGCGGGATGCCGTGGGTGGGCTGGTGTCTACATATATATTTTAGGCAGCTAAAGGCTGCGAGATGCAGAGCAACAACACCAAGATGTGTCTTGTGGCCTCTTTCGGCAATCAGTGAAGTAATCGTAAAGGAATAACCGTAAAGGAGGTTAATCATGCAGAAGACTATCTTGTGTCTGATTGCAGTCCTGTTTGTGCTTTTCCCCACAGGGGACGTCCAGGCGGATGCAACCATCACGCCCACGGGCATTGGTCCAACTGGCTGGGCTTCGGGTGCTGCGTATACAGTTACCATCAGCGGGCCAGAAACAGGCGAGGTCAGTACCGCCTATACTTTTACGGCAACATTTGGTTTTACTGATACAGTCCTGCTACCTCTGAGCTATACCTGGGAAGCCACCGGGCAAGCACCGATTCAACACCCTGGCGCTGGATTAACCGATACAGCAACCTTTACCTGGGCTGTTACGGGGCCGCAGTTTGTGACGGTGACAGTGGGTAACACGCAGATACTAGCTGGCGATCAGCACACTATTACGATCCAACCACACCGGATATTCTTGCCATTGGTGCTGCGCAGTTGGCCGCCCTACCCACACACACCCACACTCAGCGCGATCAGCAATGCTGATGGGGATGGGGATTATACGGTCAGTTGGGTGGAGTTGCCGACCCAGTTCGCCAGCACTTATGTTTTACAAGAAGCAACGGACTCCGCGTTTACTACAGGGGTACGCACAGCCTGTACGACTGCTAACCAAAACTGTCAGGTGACGGGCAGAGTCGCCGGGACCTACTACTACCGGGTCAAAGGACAGAATGTTTGGGGCGAGAGTGCTTGGAGTAATACCCAGACCGCAGCTGTACTGCCTCCTGCTGCCCCAGTGCTGAATGCTATTGACAATGCCGATGGCGACGGAAGCTACACAGTCACTTGGAACGCTGCTGCTCGCGCAACCAGCTACACACTCCAAGAGGATGACAATGCCTCTTTCAGTAGTCCTACTAATGTATTCAATGGGGCGCAGACCTCCTGGTCTGCATCGGGTAGAACTATCGGCACTTACTATTATCGCGTGATGGCAAGTGGCCCCACTGGACAAAGCGGTTGGAGCGCAACGCAATCCGTCAGTGTGCGTCCGCCAAACGCACCATATCTCAATCCGATCAGCAATGCTGACGGTGATGGGAATTACAATGTGACCTGGGGTGTGGTTCCTGGCGCGACAAGTTATACACTCCAAGAGGATGACAATTCAGCCTTCAGTAGTCCGCAAACCCTATACACGGGCGCTAATCAGAGTTGGTCCGCGACAAACCACGCACAAGGCACTTACTACTACCGTGTTGCAGCCATTGGCTCGACCGGGCAAAGCGCGTGGAGCAACAGTCAGACGGCGACCATATCCCCGCCAGCGGATGTGCGTATCACCTACATCGAATATGACCCGCCAGGCGATGACGTACAGGGCGAGTATGTGCGCATTCAGAACTTAGGCGGACGAGCACAGGTGATGACTAGCTGGACATTGCGGGATGTGGCGAGCCACGTCTTTACCTTCCCTTCTTTTACTCTTGCTGCCGGAGGAACGGTCAGGGTATGGACAAAAGGGGGAGCGAACACGGCCACTGATTTGTATTGGGGGAGTGCCGCAGCGATCTGGAATAATGATGGGGATACGGCGTATTTGCGGGATGCTGGCGGAGCGTTGGTCTCAAGCTATACGTATCCATAGGCATATACAGATTCCGACAGTATATTACTACGTAGAAATCACACAGGACTTCCCTGACGGAAGGGAAGTCCTGTACATTTCAAGGTAATTGCTGGTACATCGCAATCACGGCATCGCCTTTTGGCGTTCTGACTTGTCGTGGCAAGCACGAGCATGTCCTCTATTTGCGACTAACTTCTACTCCTTGTGCATCGAGTAGTACAGCAGGATCGGGTTCACTGTTGTTCCAAATGTTGGTGCTAAATCCGCAATTGTAGCCACCCTCACCGGTCATTGCATAGATTCGTAGTGTTTGTCCGGGTTCCAGTATTCCACCAAGTGTACAGCGTTGGTTTCCTTTCTCTGAAACAAGCACCCATCCGGCGAGATTTTGTGCTGTTCCACCGTTATTCTTGATGTCTACGTATTCGGCGCGTTTGTCCACCGTAATGATGATAACATTGGAAGCAGATGGGGCCGTGGTAGGGCGTGGTGTTGCAGTTGCTTTTGCCGTGGGTGCAGTCGTAGGTGTCGGTGTGTACTGCCACAGCCCGTGTTTCTGTGATTCTGCTATCTGTTGTAGCTCTACGAATTGCTGATGGTGGAGCGTATCAGGAGGGTAGGACTTTGCTTGGGCATACCCTCCTTGTACCAATTCGGCATTGACAAATGTGCCATCGGCAAGATAGACGTATCGTAACAGACGGTCATACACATCAGTCTCAGATACATCCTTGATCAAATAGACGGTCTTCCCCTCGACAAGTTTTCTGTTGTACTCCGTTGCCTCCGGGCCGAGATATTGATTGTGTTCTGGACTGTCGATACCGATGTAACGTACCCGATATGTTTGACCGTCGATGTCCACTTCGATAGTGTCACCATCAATGATCCGTGTTACCACTGCAATCTGCCCTTCTGGCGTGGGTTCTGGTGTATTTGTTGGTGGTAGAGGCGTTCTGGTGGGCGTTGAGGTACTGGTAGGTGTTGGAGTGCTGGTAGGCATCGGTGTACTGGTGGGAGTAGAGATATGTGTAGCCATCGGCGTATGTGTCATTGTAGGGGATAGGCTTGGGGTCACCGTGGGAGTAGGGAGCACACTGGAAACCATGGTGCCGATACCACTAATACCCAAACAACTACAAATCAACAGTAAGACTATGATGATCGGAATCAGGAAAGCTGGCAACTTAATGCGGCGCTCCTTGCCAAGAGGTAATGAGACCGGAAGTACCAGGTTCAATTTGTATGGAGAAGGTTTCTGTTTTAGGGGATGCGTGTTAAGCTGCGGTGGTTCGATGATTCCGGGCAATTGCTGGGCTAAAGCCAAGGCCAGCAGATGAGCAGCTGGCGCATTGGGAAGGTCGATGCGTAATTGTCGCTTACGGTCTGACCGAGTGATGTTGATTGCTGAAGCTGAGGCCAGTGCCACCGCTTGAACTTTGTTGAGGGGAATGTCACGTTCTCCAATGCATATCCGTTGATTCGTAACGGTTACAGGGCCGCTTGTGGTAGTCACCCAATTCACTACACCCTGTTTGCTGTGTGCTTCTTGAAGCGCTCCAGGGCCTAGTAAGGCATATTGACAGTTTTCATTGCGCTTAAGCTCCACGTGGGGTATGCATTCTGGTACTTTGCCGGCTGCGATGGCAGCGCGCAAGGCCAAGAAATTACGCGCAGCCTGCCCAACCTGAGCAACTTGGTCATAGCTCATAAAGTCAGGTTGCACGCGCAGCACTGTCGTATAAGGGGCTGGAATATGCGTAAAACGCAGCTTGTCTTTGTGGATTTCAGCTTGGGATTGGCAAGTTGGGCAAGTTAGTGAGTCGTATCGGGTTAGAAGCCCACCAAGTTTCTTGTCACCTGTCTGACGTGTAAATTCTCCGGTTCCACAGATTGGGCATTGCATTGGAAACTCCCTACTACAGGTAAATAACGGTTATCTTCATAATATCCTATATGCAGCATCTCGCAAACCACAATTGACCGCTTTCTTGGTTTTGGGTAGGATCAAGTTCTGTAGACTTATCAACAAAAGACGATAGGCTTGCTTTTGACTCAATTCACCTATACTGTTCTTGGAACACAAAGCACTCCACGACGTGCAACCACCTGGGGCTTCGGTCATCGGCGATAGCCACGCCGTTGTGAGTTTAGCACACTCCTTCCGTATTTACCTGTTGGGAGGTGTACAGTTGAGGAAAAGGGATGCCTGGCATCTCATTTGATCTGAATCGACGACTGCGTGAAGTGCTCGCATATTGTAGCGCCCTGGATCAATCGACTTCCCAAAAACACTCCTTACTGTGCAACTCGCGGCAACGTCCTCATCGCAGCCTTCTACTACCAGGGAAACGCAAAGGGCGAGAATACCCTCGTCCACTCGTCTGTTTATCCTTGAGTCTTGCACCGTGATTGTACCGTGAAGTGGCATAAACGACTGGCCTTGTTGACTCTCTGGATAGCGTTGAGCTTCGTAGTGGCTTGGTGGCCCGACGCTCAGCCAGCGCCAGACATTGTAGTCCCACCAATTGTACCGATTGGCGCGCTGCCTACAGCCGGGCCACGCGCGCCCATTGTGGTGCTGACAGATGAGCCAGGAACGGCGATGGTCGATCCACGGTTATTCCTGTTTGTCACGGTGTGCGACAGGGAGAACAACCCTGTTGTCGCGCAGATTAGCGTGGAGTACGCGGAAATCGGCGAAGTCGTGCAGTATGAGTCCAGACCTACCCAACTCTTGAATTTTCCAGCCGCAAGGCAGAGCTTTGTGCTTCACGTGGCCGCGCCGGGCTATCAATCTGTGGAGCAGGGCTTTGTGGTGAATGTGCATACCGACACGGACTATGTTTTGGCAGTATTGTTGGAGCCGGTTGAAGACTGAGAAAGCCAGTCATTAATCTGAATAAGAGCCTGAAAGAGCCTTGAAGTTGGGACTAGAACTTCTAGTCGAGGCCTCGAATAAGTGAGTTTTGTCTCAACTCGCGAAGATGCTGGCATCGGCATCTGGACTAACTTACCAAACAACTCGCTTAACGATCAAGAAACGACTTTACTCCATTTTCGCCCAGCTCAACCTGTACCACGATCTCTATCCATCATTATCGACAGGCTTCGCTGATCAGCCTCCACAATGAGCGAGCGAGGAATCTCTACACAAGTATGGCAAAGGGATGACCAAATGAAGAAGAAACTCGGACGGATTACGTTGGTTGTTATCATAGCGACAGTATCGCTCCTGCTCGCTTTGCAGTTAGTCTCAGCGACTGCACCAGACAGCATCAAGAGAAACGCGGAGCATATCTCCCTATCGGCACCACAAACCGATCATCATCCTCAATATCAGGAACTCGATGCCAATGCTCTTTCATCGCCAGACAATAACATACTGAGTCCCCACACCGTCACCTTGCTGCTCGACGATTTTCTGACTCCGCCACGCTGGAGTGAATCCCTCTATCCCTTCAACCGCTTCAATGGCACCCGTAGCGCCTTGGGTGATGCCGTCCTCACCTGGTCATTGGGCAGGATGACTGTCACGGCCACCAGCGCGACTTGGGGCACCGGGATGTGGACCAGCTTTGGCTATCCTCACGACGAAAAGCGCGCCGTCAACTTCTCGGCGATCTTGCCCTCATCCATCATCTCGGCGTATCAAGGCACGATCACCGGCTTGACCTTCCGGATCGCGGATGCTACCCCCGGCAGGTCGCTGAAGGTGGAACTCAAAAACGAGCAACCGGATGCCCAGGGCAACATCAACTATACACCGATCTGGAGTGCATCGGCGGTTTTGACAACCGGCACACAAACCCTGTCCTGGTATGTCCCGCCCTTGACCAATGTCACGAATCTGAACTGGTTCCTGGAAGCTCCGAACGCTGGTGACTACACCGTCGTCGAAGACATTGCCCTTACAGCGGTCATCTCTGCCGAAGACTTGGCAACCACCGGCTTCGTGTGGAGCTACGCGATGCTGCTGAACAACTGGAATCCCGTCTCCGGGTTAACCAGGGACACGGCGCAGAAAGCCAGTGACGAATTCGACAACATCTCCGCCAGTGGCGCGCAGGCTGCCGCGGCAGCCGTGGCCTGGGACTTGGGTGTGATTCCCTATACTGCGGCAGTGGATATTGTTTCCAAGACGACGGCGGGATTGTTGGCCTTGCCGCGGGCTTGTCACGGGTTGTGGCCGCACTTTGTACAAAATGGACAGATTGTGTCGGGTACGGAATGGTCCAGTATCGACACCGCTATCGCGGCGATCGCGCTGCTGGAAGCACGCCAGGCACTGTCGCTGGACACCTCAGCGGTCGAAACCTTCCTGGAAAGCATCGATTGGTCTGCCCTGGTACTGGCTAACGGCAGTCTGAGTCACGGCTGTTGGTCGGACGGTTCGCCCATTGAACCCACCGGGCAGGGCGGCTGGCGCGACTTTGGTACTGAATCCTGGTTGGTCAATTATGCGTATGCGGTGGCTGACGGTGAAGTTGCCGTGTTCGACGATCAGCCGCCGACCTACAACGGTAGCGGTTTCATCGATGAACTGGCCTGGCTGTTCGTCCCCGCGCCGTCTGTGGATCGCTTTGGTATCCGCTGGAACGACTATCGTGCGCAGGCAGCGACGTGCCAGGTGGATTACTACAATACTGAACTTACCCCTGAATGTTTGTACCACTATTCACACCCCTTCTACACCGCGCAGGACTTATTCGGTCTCAGCGCCGCCGAAGATCCCCTGGGTGAAACGTACCAGGCTTTTGGCGTGGGTGGGGTCATTTCTCCTAACCAGGGGGTTGATTTGCTCGGTCACGCAGTCATCGTGCCGCATTACGCGGCATTGGCGGCAGTACTCACCCCTACTGCGGCGCTATCGACGTGGGACTGGCTGGAGACGAACCATTACTTCACCCCACTCAACAACCCGGAAAGCCTGATGTGCACCGATGAACCGGCCTGCGAGACCATTCTGTGGAACGCGCAACAGAGTTCCTGGAATCTCAGCCTTCAAACCCTGGGCTGGGGACGCTACCTGACCGGAGAAGGGGCAACGAATCCATTGCACAATGCGATGCAATCCAATACCACGCTGGCGGCGGGGTATCGGGTGATGTCGCCGTGGATCACGATCACTGACTATCCGGTATTTGCCTACCCAGGCCAACCCGTGACGGTGACTGTGGCTTGGGGGAATATCCCCACGGACGGGCAATACAAGCTGCGGGTACAATTCGAGAACAAATTCACTGCACCCCATCTTTACTACTTCACCGACATCACCGCGTTTGCCGCTGCAGAGAGCCGTACCATCACCTTCGCCATCCCTGCTGACGCCCCTGCACCTCGGGTGGCCTCTCGTTTCGTCGCCGCCTTTATCTCCACCAGTAGCGAATGGGAGGATACGCTGGTTGCCGACTTTGGGTATCGTGATGTGACGCTGGAATCCATTTCACCGCAAGGCTAGACAATGGGCCACTTCGCAGCGGCAGAGCCAGACGCCGGGGCTTTCCTTGACCCTGAAGGACAGCCCTTCTATGTCAAAGGGATGACGTATGACTATGCCCAGCCCGCCACAATCACTTCGGCGATCCTCATTAGCCAACTGGCCCAGATACAAGCGTTGGGCTTCAATGCCATCAACCTCTACCCCCGCTCTGGTTTCAACTCAGAAGGCGGGTTGGAAAGCGATTTCCTCCCCGAAGTCCTTTCTTGGGCCGATCATCACCAGATGGCCGTCTACATTCGAGTGTGGTATCAGGATGTGCCCATCTATCCCGACTTTATGGCAGCGCAGTACCGGCAACAGGCCAAGGCTTCATTGGCCGCGGCCTTGCACTTGATCCAGCCTCATCCTTGCGTCTTGGCCGCCGATCTGGACCAGCGCTGGCTCCTGGATGTGGATTGGTGGGGTGAGAGACGTTACGGCATCCCCTATCTAGGACAGGCAAGTCTCGACTATTTGCCCACCTGGTTGGCCGCACGCTTTACCACGGTGGACGCACTCAACACTGCGTGGGGAAAAACCTATGCCACATTTGGGGATGTACTGAGTGATACGACGATCATCAGTGCGGGGCAGGTGCTGGACCTTGATCGGTCTGCGTGGCGCTTGGATATCATCGCCTATACCTTGTGGACGATGGATGACTTTATGGCTGACATTCTCAGTTACGCGCGGAGCGTCGCGCCGTGGCCTCTCTACACCTACACCAACGATCGCGCAGAGGTGATTCCCTTCCCGCTATCCACGCGCGCCAGTAGTGGCATCGACTTCGCTGCTGTCGCGCATTACAACTTTGTGGATGACTTCTACCGCGATTGGGGCGCACAGGCGAAGCTGACCTACGAAACCCTATGGCAGCGGGATCTCTACAACCTGCCCGTGTTTATGCGCGAATCAGGCTGGCGCACCGAGACCCTTTCTCAGACCCCGCCTCTCACTGACTATGCCTGGAGTTTAAACGAACATCACAAGGCAGAACTGTACCTGCGCCAGGCCACGCTGTTGGCCCTTTACCCCTGGATCCCCGGCTGGGCTTACTTCAAATGGGATGACAAGCCGGTCGAGGGCGATTTCGGCCTGGTCGAGGATGACGGTACGCCACGTGCCATTGCGAACCTGGCTGCCTGCATCAATCCCGCCATCCAACCCAATACTCAGGGAATGTCAGCGCCAATGCTGTGGGTCTACTATCCTGAGTATGCCTTGAGCACCCCGCAGCCGGCTTACGCGCATTTCAAAACCCTGGTCGATGTGTTGGAAGCCCCGTTCTTCCAGGCATATGAAGCGCGGGTAGCCGAAACGCTGGCTATGCTGCCCGCGGTACTGACCGAGACACTCACGCCGGCGACTTGCGCCGCTATCACCAGCACGCGGCTTTTCACCGAGCTGCCGGAGGTCTTCAGCACCACCTGGCGACCCTTCGCCTTTACCTCCACGCTACCCGCCGACAACCGGTTGGTGATATTGGCCGGGCGTCCCTTGGAAGCGCTCGCGTTTGCCGACCGCGCGCCTTTGGCGCAAAAACGCACCCTCAGCTTCGGTCCGGTGGGCGTCTACGATGAGCGTTTGCGGAGCACCTCCCCGTGGTTCGCTGAAGTCATCAGCTTCACTTTGCCGGCTCCTCTCCAACTCGACGTGACCTGGCCGGTGACGATGCCAGCCGTGCGCTTGCTCAGTGTCCCTCCCATCGCCTATGCCGGTCACGCGGTGGGTGTTGCGGTGGCGTGGCGCAATCTACCGCCGGACGCGGATCAACAGTACGACCTGATTGTGCAAATCGAGAACTGGGATGTTGAGCCAGGCGTGTATTACCAACGCCGACTCTCTACTTTTGACAGTACCGGGGCGCTTACGATGACGTTGGATATTCCCAACACAGTGGCTACTCACACCCAGCCGATCACCGGCAGCCGCTACGTTGCGGCCTTCATCTCGAAAGTCTGTGACTGGTGTGACGTCTTGACGATGGATGCCAGCCCCCAGACTATCACTATCCAGCCCTACAGGTGGGTCACGGTCACGACGCCGGGAGGCTTGAACTGTCCGGCCTGGACAGCGTGGACGGCGCTCCCGGACACAGGGGATTTCCACACCGTGGCAACCTTCTCCGGCAGTGATCTGGATGGATTACCGGCCATTGTGCAGAGCTTGGATGGGCAGCATACAGCCTTTCTCTACGATGCTCTGGCCTGGAAAACAATTGCTTCTGACGCTGAACGCGCGCAGATTGAGGCAAGTTTAGCCTGTCATCACGCGCTGCTCTTTCCGACTGTGCCCCAGCTCCTCACCCCTGGGGACGGCACATTGACCAACACGGCAGCCCTGACGTTGACGTGGGAGAATACCTACGCGGCGGGTTACAATGTGCTACTGAACGGGAGCATCTTCACGACTAGCACCCCATACTCGCCCACGCTTTTGGCGGACAGTGAGTACACGTGGACTGTACGCGCATTCAGTCTGCTAGGGGAATACACGCCGTGGGCGCCATTGCATCACTTCCACGTTGATACCACACCCCCAGACGTGCCCACGCTGACTGAGCCGCTCGATGGGGCATTGCTGGATGCACTTCCGGTGACACTAACGTGGGAGCCGGTTTTGGACTCTGGGCTGGGTGGTTACAATGTGCGTATCACCGATACCACACATACGGTTTCTGCTGATACAACCATCTACACTTTGGCCAACATTCCTGATGGCGTGTATACCTGGACCGTCAGAGCTTACGATCTGGCTACCAACCATTCTTCCTGGGCGATACCGTGGACGTTTACCCTACATACGACCTCTGCCAGTATCTACCTACCTGTGGTGATGCGTGACTTTTGAGTGGTTGTGGATGACGGTGATGATCGTTGAGATGGCATTTGCTAACATTTCTACGCCCGTCTCACGGAGTTTGGCCCTTTACGTCATAAAACACGATGATGTTTGCCGCTGAATAAGGGCTGCTAAGTCAAATTAACAGCCCTTTTCCACCCTTAGACCGCGCTCCCGACCAACTTCCAAGACCACTTACCGCCCCCAAAAGACGACCGTTAACTCATCTCTCCTCTGTCCACTGTTTACCGACTACCGTCTACCGACCTCATAACCACTCCCACTGGGTACAGATAGCAATAACCGACTGTGCAATCTGTTCATACCCTTTCTGCGATATACCCAACGCGCGCAGGAACGCCAAATCGTCCTGAGTCAGGAAGTCCAGTAACGTGGCGCGCTCACGTGTACGTATGTTCCAGAGATAATCTAACAGTGCCTGGCGAATGTCCTTGAGGATAGAATCAGGAATATTCGTAGATAAGGCCAACGCTACCAAGACTTTCACCCGACTCCTTTCATCCCCAATCGCGCGCGCCGCCGCCAACTCTTCCGCCAAGACGACCTCCCGCGCCGCCCCTGTGAACTGCGGTGCCAGCATCACCAAGACCTGCGCCCGCCTCCCTTCCGACTCAATCGCGCGCACTGCCGCCAACCCTTCCGCCAGCAGCGCTCCCGTGAGCTGCGGAGCCAGCGCCACCAAGATCTGCACTCGAATTTCTTCATCCTCGATCGCGCGCGCTGCCGTCAACCCTTCCGCTAACGCGGTCTCCCGCGCCACCCCTGTGAGTTGCGGGGCCAGCGCTGCCAAGACATCCGCCCGATTCTCTTCATCCTCTATCGCGCGGGCCGCTGCTAGCCCTTCCGCTAGGGCCTGTTCACGGACCACGGCCAACTTTTCCGCTAAGACGGCTTCCCGCGCTGCCCAGGTGATCTGTGGGGCCATCGCTGTCAAGACACGCTCCCAACTTTCCTCATCTTCAATCGCACCCGCCATCGCCAACCCTTCTACCAGGAGATCATCCGTGAGTTGCGGGGCCAGTGCTGCCAAGACATCCGCCCGACTCCAATCATCCTCGATCTCGTCCGCCATTGTCAATCCTACCACCAGGAGATTGCCTGTGAGTTGCGGGGCCAGCGCTGCCAAGACATCCGCCCGACTCCAATCATCCTCAATCTCGTCCGCCATCGTCAACCCTTCCACCAAGAGATCACCCGTGAGCTGCGGGGCAAGCGCAACCAAGACTCTCGTCCGATTCTCTTCATCTGCGATTGTCAGTGCTGCCGCCAACCCTTCTGCTATAGCTCGATCTCGCTCCCCCTCCGTGATTTGCGGGGCCAGCGCTGCCATGATTCTTGTCCGACTCTCTTCATCCGCAATCGCACGGACCACCGCCAATCCTTTCGCTAAAGCTTGCCTACGGGCACGGCTCGTAAGCTGCGGGGCTGGCGCCGCCAACCCTTCTTCCAGAGAAACACTATTAAGCTGCGGAGCCAGCGCTGCTAAGCTTCTCGCCCGAGGCTCTTCATCTTCTATCGCTAGCGCTGCCGCTAACCCTTTCACCAGGAGATCGCCCGTAAGCTGCGGAGCCAGTGCTGTCAAGACATCCGCACGCTTGTTTTCGTCTGCCAGTGCGCGCGCCGCTGCGAACCCCTCGGCTAAGGCGGTCTCCCGATCTTCTCCTGTTAGCTGCGGAGCCAGAGCCACCAAGGCTTTCGCACAATCCCATTCACTCTCAATCGCGCGTGCTGCCTCCAGTCCTTCCGCTAGGGCTTGCTCCTGTACCACACCTGTGAGGTATGGTGCCAGCATCGCCAAGGTACCCGCCTGATTCTCTACATCCGCAATTGCACGGGCCGCCCTCAACCCTTCTGTTAGAGCCTGCTCTTGGGCTGTCCCCGTGAGCAACGGAGTCAGTTTCGCCAAGACTCTTGCCCGTTTTTCCTTATTCGTAATCGCGCGGGCCGCGGTCAATCCTTCTGCTAAGGTCTGCTCTCGGATGTGCCCTGTAAGCTGCGGGGCAAGCGCTGCCAAGACTCTCGCCCGATATTCTTCATCCGCAACTGCGCCTGCCGCTGCTAGTCCTTCTTCCAGAAGCGCGCCTGTGAGTTGCAAGGCCAGTGCCGCCAAGACATTCGTCCGCCTTTTTTCGTTCTTAATCGTGCGCGCCACCGCCAACCCTTCCACCAGCAGTGTCCCCGTGAGCTGCGGGGCCAGCGCTGCTAAGACCCGCGCCCGACTTCCTTCATCCCCAATCGCGCGCGCCGCCGCCAACCCTTTTTCCAGAAGTGCGCCTGTGAATTGTGGTGCCAGCACCGCTAAGACGTCCGCCCGATTCCCTTCATCCTCTATCGCTATCGCTGCCGCTAATCCTTCCACTAGCAGATCGTTCCTGAGGTGCGGAGTCAGGGCCGTCAACACTTTCGTCTGACATTCTTCATTTGTGATCGCGCGCGCTGCTGCCAATCCTTCTTCCAGAAGCGCACCTGTCAGTTGCGGGGCTAGCGCCGCCAAGACTCTCGCCCGATGCTCTTCATCCGCAACCGCGCACGCCACTGTCAGTCCTTCTTTCAGAAGCGCATCCGTGAGCTGTGGAGCCAGCGCCGCCAACACATCCGATTTATACTCTTCCCACTTAAGTGCATGCATCGCAGCTAATCCTTCTACCAATAGATTGCCTGTAAGCTGCGGGGCCAGCGCTACCAAGACTCTCGCCCGATACTTTTCATCTGTAATCGCGCGTGTCGCAGCTAGTCCTTCTTCCAGAAGAGCGCCTGTGAGTTGTGGAGCCAGTGCTGCCAAGACTTTCGCTCGACTCCATTCCCACTTAAGCGTGTGCGTTGCAGCAATTCCTTCTACCAGTAAATCGTCTGTAAGGTGCGGGGCAAGGGCTGCCAAGACATTCGCTTGATTTTCCTCCAACTTAAGTGCGCAAGCTGCCGCTAATCCTTTCGCCAGTAGATCATTCGTAAGCTGTGGGGCCAGTGCCACCAAGATGTCCGTCCGCCGCCATTCAGCCTCTATCGCCAGTGCTGCTGTCAACCCTTCCACCAGTAGATCACCCGCAAGCTGTGGGGCCAGCGCCGCCAACACATCCGCCCGCCTCCATTCATCCCCAATCGCACGCGCCGCCGCCAACCCTTCCGCCAGGAGCGCGCCCGTGAGTAGCGGGGCCAGCGCTGTCAGGGCCTCCGCTCGATATCTTTTATCCGCAATCGCGCGTGCCGCCGCTAACCTATCCGCTATAAGAGCATTTGTGAGCAGCGGAGCTAGCTTGGCCAGAATTTCCGCCTGCAGCCTTTCATCCGCCAGCACACGCGCCGCTGCCAGTCCTTCCGCTAAGGCTTCCTCACGGGCTACTCCCGAGAGTTGCGGTGCTAGTGTCGTCAGGGCCTCCGCCCGATATCTTTCATCCGCCAACGCGCGCGCCGCCGCCAACCCTTCCGCTAAGGCGGTCTCCCGCACCGCCTCCGTGAGCTGTGGGGCCAGCGCTGCCAAAATACGCACTCGATCCCATTCATCCTCAATCGCGCGCGTCGCCGCTAATCCCAGATCCTGCATGTCCATGTACAATTTAACCGGCATACGCTGAGTCTTCAGCAACGCAATGACCATCCTGACGCGCTTTTCCGCATCCACGACACGGCGCGCAACACTCGCACCTCGAGCCGGCGACCACAAGCCGATTTCTACTGCCCGAGCTACCAATTCCGGTTCGTAGTTACTGGCCAAGGCATTGACGCTGGTGTGAATGAGCGCATAATGCACACAATCTGCCGCCGCTAGCGGCAAAGGTGTTTCCGTTTGTAGTGACACTGCAACAGCTTGTGTCCGCGCCCATACAATGGATAAATCCGCCAGATAGCCGTCGTAGACATATTCATCAGCCTCTACCCGCGTATGCATCCAGGCAACATCGGCAAAGAGTGGCTTCAGTGCCTCGTAGTCACCAATAGCATCCAGGTGATAGACCAGGTGAGCATACAGGTACCCATCGTTCAGTGCGGTATGCCAGCCTTCCCCTGTTTTCGTGGTGTGATAGGCGTCCAGCAGCGCTCGGTGCGCCGCGCGTATACCTTGTTCTCCCAGTTCTGCCGTGATGAAGTCACGCAACAGGTCATGCAACGTGACCTTTAATTCGCCTAGCATCTCCGTGATCTGCAACAACGCCCGTGCTGCCAGGTCTTTGAGCAACCTGACGACTTTTCTCTGATTTAGCCCGCCTTGGGCTTCCCAGAGCTTTGTAATAGCGGCGACTGGCACAGGTTCATCTTCGCGGAAGATGGCAAGGGAGACGTAGCGCTGCCGGTCTCGTGCGGAGAGTCGATCCAAACTGTGCGCAAATGTCACTACTAAACTGTCATGCGGGGACTCAACACGCGGGGCTTCCAGATCATCAATGGCAAAGGCTTGTAGCCATTCTTCAGGCGCTTCATCCCGCAACTGCGCCCCGGCCAGTTTGAGCGCCAGCGGTAAACACCCTAACCGGGCCACGATGTGCTGTTTGAGGTCGAGAGATGTATCGTCCAAATTGCCTTCCGCCGACTGTTCTAGCAAAGCTATCGCTTGAGTTTCCGGCAGTACATCCACCGGTTGCAGAGTCGCTCCCAGCGTGCGGGGAATTTCCGCATCACGTGTGGTCAGCAGTAGACGACAGCTTGCTCCGCCCACTTGAAAGGCTTCGGCGTGGGTGCGCTGCCAGACATCATCCACAATCAGCAAACAGGTGCGCTGTTCCAGAAGTTGGATCAGGTGGTTCTTGAGCTGGGCGTGGGTGGGCGCCTTTTCGCTAATTATGCCCCCCAGTGTCTCCACCCACTCGCGCAACCGCGCTGTGAGGTTCGGAGTTTGGCCCAGTGTAGCCCACAGGATGCCATCAGGAAAAGCCGCCTGGATGTCAGGATCGTCGCACAGTGCGCGAGCTACCACAGTTTTGCCAATGCCCCCCATTCCGTGGAGGGCATTCATCTTGACGCCAGAGGTGAGGACCAGCCCGGTGGGATCCTCCAACAGTGCTACCCGGATAGGGGCGAGGACATCGGAGCGCAGGATGTAGTGAAGCGGCAGCGGGATGTGCTGGTAGAAGTCATGGCGTTCAGGCGGTACCCACAATTGCCCGTCCTTGAGACGCAAAAATAGCACCGGTATGGCAGCGTCAGATCGTTGTGTCGTCAACAAAGTGCTTCGGGCTTCGTTAAAAGCTAGATCTGCACTGCCGTGTCGCACCAAATGTTGATAAAATGTGTGGCTCAAGGTTTGTGCAGTTGGTATGGCGATGTCACCTTGCATCGCAACCACTGAGGGGATATCCGCTCGCACTAGCTCCGGGCCAAAACCTACGAAGGCATCCGTTGTGTCGCGTTTGGCCGTCTGGCACGCCGCCAGGAACACCAGGTGCGGGCGTTGGTCGAGGCGTTTGAGCATCGCGGCGAAGGCATCAGCGGTGACAATTTCGGTGTTGCCGTGCGCATCTTGCAGGTAGAGGCTGGCTTGCTTTTGACGTTGGTTGAACGCTCCGTGTCCCACAAAGTGTAGCATGTGATAGCCCGCGCGCAGCCTGTCTTCCAGGCGAGCTAGCGTCACCGGAGCATCAAGAAAATCAAGGTGACGCCGGTTAGGGGGCAAGGCTGCGAACGCCGCATCCAATACACTGCGTTCCTGCTCAACATCCAGCGAGACAAGACCATAGTCAGCAAGATCGGTGGGATTGGCAACAGCAGCCAGTATGCGGAGGGGACCCTGGAGCACAGCACGCCCCCAGGCGGCCACACCTGGCAGGTAGCGCGATAAGGGTGTCGCAGCATCAGCAGCTAGGAACGTCTCACCAGTATGGAACAGTTCCCAAGGCACGGTGTGTAATTCCGGGGCGTCGGCGTCAATCCACAGGCGGATGCGGCGGCGTGGGAATTGCCCCACCGCGTGATGCCAGGCCCTGTACAGTGACCTATCGTCAAAGAGAAAGTTGAAGAGGTTCTGCCCGTCTGTGAGCGAGTCCCCACTGGGTATCCAGGACAGGATGTCGGCATGCAGGTAACCACGCGGGAATTCCTGCTGGCCATCCAGACGGATTTCCACCGGATAGTCCTCCTCCTGGCGTGGGAAGATGTGAATCTCAAGATCGGCGAAGGCCGCTTGCGTCACGGTTACCTCTATCCTGCGGTGTTTAGAGTTGTTTATAGTACCCCAGAATGTTGGGGTTGTACATAGAGTTTACCCTGATTTTGTGGGGAGAGCAATTGAGATTTTGACTGGCAGAATCTACCTGTGCGGAAACACTTGCGCAGAATGTCCGCTAAATCGCTTTAACGGACGTAAACCCAAACTGGCAAGCCCTCTTTGATAATGAAGCAAGGGAACTTGTCCAATGCAAAAATGTCCATTAACAACGTGAGGCTTTTAAGTTGCACTTTGGGTGTGTTTCACTATACTGATAGAGTTGGGCGGTATTTTTGGTTACTCACTTCAAGATACATGGGGATAAAGTATGAATGATGCCAAAACCACAAGAAACGCAAGAGATGTTTTTCGAAGTCTTGGTTTAGAAGACTGGATAGAGAGTAATTGCGATCTTGGGGGGGGTGGTCAGGCAATTGTTTTTGCCGTACAGCGTAATGATGGGAAAAAAGGGGCTTTTCGATATCCTAAACCTCAGAGGTTCCAAGCCGTCGATGTCAAACGATTTTTCCGGGAAATCAGGATACTTACCGCCCCTGAATTCCAACATCCCAACATCGTGGAAATACTTGCCCATTCAGATGATGAAAACAATCCGTGGTATATTAGCAAGTTGGGCCAGCCGTTCTTACCATATTGGAAAGAACAGCGCGAGAAACATCGAAACAATCCTGAAATCCTATTGAAGTTAGCTGTTAACATTGTTCTGCAAATATTGGATGGTTTAGCCCCATTGCATAGTGCAGGAGTTGTACATAGAGATATAAAGCCAGCAAACTTGATAATCGATTCATCCAATGGGCGACCTATACCTGTCTTGATAGATTTTGGTATAGCATATGTTGAAGAAGAAGAGCGTTTTACTTCGGAAGATTTGGCAGTTGGAAATAAACGTTTTAGTCCTGACGTTATGATGAACAGGATGGATGAAATCAATCCGTGGCTTGATGTTTTTCAAATATCTCAATTGTTGATATGGATGATTTCAGAAAAACCGACTAAAGATTGGCTAAGGCCACTTGATTGGCGATGGGTGAATTATAGTGAAGATCTGTCTGACGACTTGGTGAATTCTATAAGAGCGATTACAGCCTTGTGTTCTGAAGAAGAAACAAGCCCCCAGAATGCTACAGAACTTTCTTCTTTGATTAAAAAATTGGTGGTTTTTTCTACTGAGGAGAAACCGGATGACGGAATAGATTTTGCGCAGATAAAGAGGGGTGTCAGCAAAGGGGCAGTTATTCAAAATATTAAAATCGTTGAGGATATAAAAATCATAAATGCATCATATATGGCAGCTAAGCGAGTGTACCAAATACTTCGCGACGAACTTGAGAGCATATATACTGAGGCAGTAGGTGAATCAATCTCTGTGACAAAGGAAACTGATATTGAATTTGAATTTTTTCATCAGCAATTAGTAACCGCACCTAGAGTAAAAACATCGACACTATACAATCTTGTATTTGGAGATAGATCGCGACGATCTCAGAGCTTTCGAGTTAGAGTTGTTTGTCTTGTATATCGACCAAGTTTATTACCATATGATGGAGACCCTAACTTACCAGAATCTTCAAACATTTTTGCTTTTGCTGTCCAACGTGCGGCTAATCTGACTGAACAAAGTATCCCCAATAAATTAAAATGGCTAACTATTGAACGTACTGGTGAGTGGATGTTGCGAGATGAACAAATGGGATTACCTGAAGAAACCAATATCAGGCAGATTGGAGCGATGGTACGCTCTTGGATATCGGACGAGGAAATCTGGGAGGCTATTCAGAGGGAGTGACGATAATCGTTGGGTGATATCAGGTGAAGCAAGTGGGTTTCCGCCTAACATTTGCTGCACTCAACACGCGGTGCGTGCTTGCCAATCGGCGGCACGCGCGTGCCCGCAAGGTGCTTGTTGGCGGAGTCGGTCGCTTCGCCGCCGCGTGTGCGGGTGAAGTCGAGGCATTAGTCCACTAACCGCTTTTAACGGACGTATTTTGTCCACAATGAACTTTCGCACTGATATTTTGAATGGATTTATCCCCTCGCAAAAACGCCCATTAAGTTCTGAAGTTGTCACTCACAGACCAGAAATAGGGCTGATCCCCCCTTGAAATTCAAGGTATGAATATGGTATAATAGATATGCGCCTGGATACAGCAGCACCTTCCAGGCGCGAAAAGTCCGGGGCTTCGGCTCCAAACCGCAGGAACCTCCAAGCCTGCGGCGCTCTGACCGGGTAACACCGCGTGGAGAATGAAAGGGGAGGACACGGGACAGTTCCCGTGTCCTCCCCTTTTTCGTTTTCTTGGACAGGATTGACAGGATGAACAGGATGGAGAGATACGCAATCCGGTGAATCCTGTCGAAACATACACATTCATAGACAGAAGGGGGAAATACAATGCAATATTTGATCTTGGCCTTACACGTCCTGGCCCTCGTCCTGGCCCCCGGCGCACTACGCTGGGTTCTAGCCCCGATGTGGAGTGCGGCTGCTGCGCTGGCCTACTTCAAGCCGGATGACCGCGCGGCGACCACGAACTACATCTACTTCTTCCTCGCGGGCAACGCCGGCCTGCTCTTTGCCTACCGCATCGCCGCGTTGCTGGTCAGTGGCACGCCAGAGCCAGGCGCGACGACGCTCTACGGCATCTCGGTGTGGCTGCTGGGCTTTGCCGTGATGTCGGCCATTGGCTTCTACGCCTACGTCCTGCGCTTCCTGTTCTGGGACCGTAGCACGCCGTTCTTCGGCGGACGGATGACGTCGCGCGAGGTGCTGCGGCAGGTGAAACGTCAGTAGACGGAATACGGTAGACGGTAGACAGGGACAGAAAACCCGTCTACCGTATACTGCCTACCGTCTACCAACCAACAAGGAGAACCTATGAACAACACAAACACCCATAACAACACATTCTCAATGACCCTCACCCCCGACGGCGCATCGCTGCACGCCTATGCCTGGGCCTTGCCCGACGGCTGGCGGGCCTGGTCGCCGCACGCGCTGCGTATCCTGCGCAAGCCCTACCGCCACGCGCGGACGCACCTGGAACTCACCGACGACGTAGTGAGCAGCTTATATGACCCGCAAGGCGCACGCAACACCGCCGCCGCCTTTGGCCTGGCCAACGTGCCGGAACTGGGCCTCGTCCAGGTCTACGGCGGACTGGCAACGGCAGCCACCCAAGAACAAGCCGTGCAAGCCGCCGCGCTCAACTCGGCGCGCCTGGTCGCGGCGCTGCAAGGACGCTTCCGGCAATCGCGCTTTACCTTGCTGTCCACCAACGAAGCCGCGGCGCTGTACGAGCATCTGTGGGATTGTCACTACACGGCGTCGCTCATTGGCCAGATAGTGCCGCGCCTGGCGCCCGGAATGGGATCGAGCCACGGCATCAACCAACTGGTGACCACCGACGCCCAGGAACAACTCGAAGTCATCGCCGCCGCGCTGGCCGGAGAGCCGTTCGCCGTGCTGACCCTGGCGCATCCCTTGCACGCGCTGGACATCCGCCGGATGCTCACCGACACTGCCCAAGCCTTGAGTTACTTCGCTTCCAAGGTGAAACAGAGCGAGTCGGCGAACGTGAGCGCGGTGCTACCCCTGTTCCTGAACCCGGTGGCCGTGTTCAGTGAACAAACACATCGCGCCACCCAGGTGACGCGGGCCGACCAACGCTTGCGCACCGAGCAGAACGCGCATCGCCTGGCCGCCGGGCAGTCCGATGCGGTCAGCGCCTACCGCCGCGAGACCGCGAGCCGCGAGGCGCACCAGGGGCAGGAGCACACCGGCTACTCCGACAGACAACGTATCAGCGAGCGCATCGACGAGCACGAGGAAAGCCAGGTCAGCCTGGAACGCGACTATGCTGACAGCTACAGCCTGTCACGGTCGTACAGCGGCAGCGAAGCCGGCGTAATGCAGACCCAGGGCGCGCGCGATGCTACCCAACAGGGCAATCGCCAGCAGCACACCGATGAGGCGGGCCAGTTGCACAGCGTCGAAAGCATCGATGAACGAGTCAGCGGCGTGCGCTCCGGGGCGGGGAGTCGTTCTAGCGTCGAAGCCTTCAGCGTTGGCGAACGTTACACCGGCGGCAGCAGCCGTACCTGGGAGGGCGGCTACAACGAACAGACCGAGCGGTCGTTCAGCGGCGTGGGAAACGAGCACACGCAAGGCGGCTACCAGCAGGCTGAAATCGGCGTCAGCAATGAGTCCAGCAGCGAGGGCTATGTGCGCAGCACGGAAAGCGACGTGCAGGGCGACGGGGCGCAGTTGCAGACCTACGCTGACCAGGGCATCGAAGCTAACCTCGCCCCGCGCATCTTTGGCATCGGCGGCGGGGAGACGATGGAAGCCGGGGAGAGCGGTAATATGTACGAGTCCCGCGATCACGAACTGGCCGACGTCACCGGCAGCCTGGACACAGACCGCGCCAGCCAGCAGAACGCGCTCACGAGCGGCATTGAACAAGCCGATACCTCCTATGACCGCAGCGGCAACCAGCAAGAGGCGCTGGGCCAGACCTGGCAGGGCAACGAGACGGTGCAGACCTCGGAATGGCGCAGCGGTGGCGGGGTACGGTCGAGTCAAACGGCCTATGGCTACAGCGAAGCCTACCAGGACGCCAGCCACACAGACCGCGAAGCGCAGCGGGCCTGGGAGAGTGCGGTGGATCAGGACGCGGCCTGGCAGCAGGCTACCCGCGATGGCTATCAAGGCGTGGAACACTTCGCTCGCACCTTCGGCGGCAGCTACGCCGAGACGGGGCAGCGCAGCGGACATCTCTCACAGCAGGATACGATTGTCGCCGACCGCGCGCTGCAACGCGAGACCGATCGGGTGGTCAACGGTTTCCGCAGCGAGACCTTCGATGGCTACCGCAACAGCCAAGAGCAAGTGGACGGGGCCGAAGCCCGGCAGGAAGCGATGATCGGCGAGGGGCGCGAGTATGTGCAGGCCCAGGCCGCCGACCAGGTGGGTATGACGCTGGCGAACGTGGGCCGTACCCAGGTGACGACCCGTGGTGTGATGGGGCCATCCGGCGGCTCGCTCGTGGCGGGCCTGGCCTTCGCCCGGCAGATCGTGGACGCGCAGCGTGATCTTGTGGCGCAACTCTTGGACCAGCAGGTACGCCGCTTGAGCGCGGGGCTGGACACGGGGCTGTTCCTAACGCAGGTGACGCTGTTGGCTCCCGACGCGGCCCGGCTGGAACGGCTGGCTGCTGCGTCCATTGCGGCGATGCGCGAGGAGAACGTTGTCGTGCCCGTTGCTGCGCGTGCCGGGGACGAGACTTTATGGCAACGGGCCATTACGCTGGACTTTGATGCCCGCCCGGAGGATGCCGGGCCATTCGACACCTTACGCCACGCCCAAACCTTGACGGCCAACGAGTTGGCGGCGCTCGTGCATCCAATCCGCATCTCCGACGGCACAATTTCGGCCTCGCTGGATGCCTGGCCGGACGATTTATCGCACCGCCGCACCCAGGGCGAGATCGCGTTGGGCACGGTGCTGGACATCAACTTGCAGCCCGATCCCAACAACGTACACCGCTTCCGCGCCGATGAATTAATGCACGCGGTCATCGTCGGCGATTCCGGCTCCGGCAAGTCCAATTCCGCGCTGTGGTTTGTCTCCCAGGTGGTCAATGCACTGCGCCAAGACGAGCACGGTATTCCGATTCACACGCCGACCACCGGGCCGGTGTCAATGGACAGGCCAGGCGGGATGCCGCGCATCGGGGTGACGGTCTTCGATCCGACCGGCGAATGGCGCAAGTTGGGCTGGCTAATCCCCCAACAGGACTTCCAGTTTTACTCGCTGTATGGGCAAGTCAATGCCGTCGAGGGCGCGACGAGCATCGCCCTGCCCCTCCTGGAATTCAACCCGTTGCGCATCCCTAGCCCGTACCTGGATCCGGCGAAGTGGGCGGCGGCATTTGCCAAGCATTGGCTGCTGGCGTATCCCGCCGGGGCAACCGGCTTCCACCAACTCAAAGGCGCGGTGCTGGACGCTTACCGCGCGATGGGCGTCATCGAGGAGGACGGCAGGGTGTACCCGGAACGTTCGGCGAATCTGTGTATGAAGGACTTGCACACCGCCCTGGTCGCGCGTTACAAGGGGCTGAGCAAAGAACGCACGGATGCAATCACGGCGGGCGTGGTCAAGCGCATCATCGACAAGTTAGAAGAGTTTCTGCCCAAGGGGGTCTACTATCGTGCCTTCGGGCAGCCGGGCGGCACGACGGTGGCCGAGTGGACGGCCCCGGACAAGGCCACGGTGATTACCGGGAAGTTTGGCGATGACGGGCCGCTGAAGCAGTTCATCATTGGCCTGATGGTGTCCGGCATCTATCAGCACGCGGACGAACGCTATGAAGCTTATCTACGGCAACGCAAGGCCATTCCGCAGCATCTCTTGTTCGTCGAGGAAGCCCACGTCGTAATGCGTTCCGATGCATCAACGCAAACAGAGATTGCCCAGGCCATCGGCGAGGATGCCGGGCTGTGGAACAACATCACCGACCGGGGACGCAAGCTGGGCTTGTACCTGTGGACGTCGGCGCAGCACTGGGAACCGTTGCCGTCTGGTGTGATTACGTCGAGCAGCATTGCCATCATCCAGAAGGTGAGCACGGTGAAGGACGCGGAGATCGCAGTGTCGAAGGCCGGGCGCTTGCCGGGGAAGACCAGCCTTGACGACTACTCCAAGTGGACGCTGAGCGTGCTCAATATGCCCACGGGGGTCGGCTATGTGCGTCGGACGCGCAAGACACTGTGCCAAGAAAGTGAAATGGAAATCTTCCCGGTACAGTTCGTGGACATTTCGGGGATTGTGCCGCCGGCGGATGCGGAGTTGGAGAGGATTGTGGGGAAAAGCAATGACAACGCCGGGTAGGGTTGTCATTGCTTCAGCACTTCACGGTTGCCCACGGGATCGTATTGGTAGGCGTAGCTCTCCCCAATGGAGTAAGCGGCGGCGGTGAGGCGGTAGAGCGAGTCATATGTGTAGCTGATGACGCGCGTCACGCCGCTGACGGTCTCCATGACGCGCGTGCGGTTGCCGGTGGGGTCCAGCGTGTAGGCGTAGCGGGCGAGGAGGGCGCCGTTGTGGGTGTGCATTAGGGCGGTCAGGCGGCCGGCGGGGTCGTAGGCGTAGGTGGTCGTGCCGGTGGCCCAGTCGGTGAACACGATGAGTTTACCTCCATTTGTGGTCTATAGCAGTTCCAGACATCAAAATCGTCAAAAACGGCTGCGCGGGATTGTGATTCTGCGCTGCTGGGGGCCGGTAGATTGTGATCCACCGGGAGTGTCTTTGACGAAGTATTTTCTTGGATCGGCCTGACAAATTGGGGGATACTCACCCCATCCTCAAGTGATGGCACCCTTCCGTTTTTCTACTGACATATTGCTTGTTCTTCTTTTCCCGTTTTTTCACAGACTTTTCCCCACTCAACGACTTGGTACCCTTTTTCCAATTGTCGAATCACTACTTCTTCAATCCAAAAGGTGTAAGACCCCTCAGGATATGTACAGCGGAAACTGAAATTACAGCATCGCGCCGTAGCACCATTATAATCACATGATTGACAGGACCAAAACGGTTGATTGTAGTCTGGGTCCAAAGAGTACTGCCAAGAAAAGGGACATTTGAATGCTTTGTGGTCCAACATCCAAGTATCAAGTCGCTCCCATTGTTCTGATGTAACTAAAGACTTGGCTACTTTGTTGTCACTTAACCGAAGAGCATCCGCGAAAGCATAAAGCGTACCATTCGCACTATTTTGAGCCTTTGTTGGTTTGAGAATTGCATATCCTACTATACAGAGCACTCCAATACCGATTATTGCAAAGATCAGAAAATGGGTATATTTATTTCTGTGAAGAACCATTTTGCCACCTTCCAATCCCAGATTTTGGTGGATCAACGAACTCCCATTTCTCTCCCTCTGGTTCAGGTTCGATACTAAACTTATCAGTAGGAAACTTCCTTTCCCCTGAACAATACTTATCTAAAGGACAGTTATTACAATTATCATTCATCCAACCGCATCCTGCTATTCGACCGGAACAAGTCAATAATCGCGGCACTCCCCATTCTGTGGCCTTTGCAGGACCCATATAACGTATGTACCACGCAAATATCTCAGCACTTTCTGGCCCGTCCAAGAAATCACACCATTCTTCAATATTTTCCCGAGTATACTCTCCTCCTAAAGCACGATAGAATCCTAACAGGTTTGATGTTAGATCTTCCTCAGAATACCTGGAGCCGAATAGAGTTTGCGCCCATCCCTCTTCAGACGCATTTTCCAGGGCTTGAAATATCCCTAGCGCAACTTCCTGTTTTTCTCTAGAGGTAAGATCTTTCTTAATTTGTACCGTCATATCTGTGATTTGCACACACCAACCTTTCATGCATGCTCCATTTGGAAGTGAATAGTAGAGTTGATCACCCGGAGTTGCTCCTTCAACAAATTGGATAATTTGGGATGCTGTAGAGCCAGGATTATCATCAAGATGATTTTCATCTATAAATCCGCAATTGCACGAATATATGGAACCTGGTCGCGGTCGCATACCAGAAGGGTCAATGTACTTAAGGGAGTTATTCAAAACATATATATAAAGGTTGATACTTTGTGGATTCTGAAAATCCGGTACAATGGGATCAAGACTAGTGAACCGCCCTTTCGTGCCATCATACCATCTCGCCCTGAGATATGTCAACCCCACATTCGCATCGTACCACTCCCCGGTGAAGCCCAAGCCATTCTGCATCCCGCCGATTTCTTCTCCGTATGGCAACCACTCGCGGATAGCGGTCACCGTGCCCACGTCATCGGTTTCCTGGCGCACGGAACCCAGCGCGTCGGGCAGCACAAACGTCCAGCTATCGCCGTCGTCCCAGCCCAACGTGTCGTAGCCAATCAGGTACAGGTTATTCCCATCGCCGAGCATTTCCGGCACACCGGTGGCCCAATCCCACACGAACGTACTGACATCGCCAGCCACAGCCTGTGCCACGCGCAAGCCATCAGCGGTATACGTATACACCACCGTAGTCGTTATGCTTTCCGCCTGCACCATTCTGCCCGCCGCGTTATAGGTGTAGGTGTACACGCCGTCGTGGGTCAGGTTGCCCCGCGCGTCCCAGGTGTAGGTCACACCATCCACGCTGGTCAGGTGGTTGGCATCATCGTAGGTATACGTGGTCGTTCCAGTCGTGTCCGTCATCGCCGTGCGGTTGCCGGCGGGATCGTATTGGTAGGCATAGGCTTCGCCTGTCGAGTAGTCGGCGGCGGTCAGGCGATAGAGCGAGTCGTAGGTGGCGGTATTGAACCAATCCACCATAACACACCTGACTTACAAAGACTTACCAGTTAAAACACACACTTGTGCAACTACTCCATGCGCCATAGAGGGCTATTCCGCCGACAGCTATCAAGAACGCTGCCAGTCTCCTCCATTGCGCGTGATAGCAGGGGTTCTCAGGTAACAAACGCATCATGTTCATACCCAGAAATATGGCTCCTACTCCTGCCCCAAGGGCTACTAAGCAACCTGTCAACATATAGTTTTCTTCTGCAAGAGAATCAGAAACTATAGACAGTAGTATTATCAAAATGCAGACGTAAGCTATGACTCGGTTGCCCTTAGATTTCCATAGTTCTTGAAAAAAGTGTACGTATATCATTGTATTCTCGCAAAAGTCCCCGAATCGTAAGCAGGAATTTTGTCCAGTTTATTCCAACCGTCTGTCAAAGGATTATCCCTTATCGGCCAGGTGGCTGAACCAAAAAAGCCGATACCTATAAGTTCCGCAATTTCATTGCCAAATGAAACTGTATGGTAAATAGGTAGCTGAATGCCAACATCGCCGCTTACGCTTAAACCGAATATCGTAAACCCTACTCCAATATCGACACCTATCATAGCACCCCTAAGACTTGTTTCATCAAGTATAAAAGGTAGCCCGGTGCTCCAGTCGCGTCGGAGATCAGAGGTGTGCCCTTCTGAGTAATTTACCCCAAAAGGTAACAAATTTGCACCAGCTGCAAGATTCAGTTGTAGACCCATGTAATCATGTCCATATCTGTCGGAAAGACCCATTAATTCCACCCCCCCACCGACTCCCGCCAATACCGCTGGTTCAAACAAAGTTAGCTCTATGCTAACAGCATACCAATCCGGTAAGTCAGTGTATCCTGAATCCTTGAATGATTTCCCGCCGTTCAAACGATACCTGTGTACAACTGTTCGCCATGCTGGTACTTGCGCACCAGCGTTGTCTCTTGAGTTAATTACTTCAAGATATTCCTCGATATAGCCTCGAATTGGGTATATGTAGCCTTCAGGCGTCAATATCCGATACTCGCAGCCATTTGTTTGTATAAGCGTGCCCAAATCGATCTCACCTTTTCTCCCTCCGATCTGAAGGGTAAGCCCGGTAATCCTATCTCCTAGGTGGGCGTTCATCAGCAGGGCAAGAAAACCCCAGCGTCCAAAATCATCATGTATTAACCGTCCACTCTTAGATTCTAGTTGGAGAAACCAGCGTTTAACCTCGGTGAAAGTGCTAAACCCCAGGCTTTTAGCAATCTCTTGGGAACTCAAATAGCCGCTGGGATCAACAAACATAACCGGATTCAAGTTAGCGTATGCATAGAGATTCTTCTCTAACCTCAAGGGGTCTTGTTGAGTAAACCTACCCATCGTGCCATCATACCACCTGGCCCTGAGATACGTCAACTCCACATTCGCATCATACCACTCCCCGGTAAAGCCCAGCCCCGTCTGCGCCCCGCCGACTTCCTCGCCATAAGGCGACCACTCGCGGGCAACCGTCACCGCGCCGGCGGCATCCGTCTCCTGACGCACCGATCCCAGCGCGTCGGGCAACACAAACATCCAGTCATCCCCGTTCTGCCAGCCGAGGGTGTCGTAGCCGATGAGGTACAGGGACTCGCCGTCGCTCAACAGTTCCGGGACGGGCGTGGCCCAGTCCCAGGTGAAGGTGTCAACGGATTGAACGGATGCAACGGATTGGAATTGGGCGACACGCAGGCCGTCCGCGTTATACGTGTACACCAGCGTGGCGGTGATGCTCTCGGCGCGTACCATCCGTCCGGCGGCACTATACGTGTATGTGAAGGTGCCATCGGCAAGCAGGTTGCCGCGCGCATCCCAGGTGTAGGCGACGGAGTGACCGGGCGCGCCGGCGACGAGAAGACGATTCGCAGCATCGTAAGTGTACGTGGTAACGACGGTTCCGTCAAGCGGTGCGGTCAGGGTGTAGGCGGTGCGGTTGCCCACGGCGTCATATTGGTAGCCATACTGCTCACCGGTGGAGTAGTCCGCCGCAGTCAGGCGATTGAGTGAGTCGTAGGTGTAGGTGATCGTGCACGTCACGAGGTCGCCGCTGGAGTTGTCTTGCAGCGGTACAGGCGCAGTCATATCTGGTTGTGGCGCTACATTCCAAGACCACGGCAATGGCGCGGCAAAGGTTTTGCCCCGTCCCAGCAATCCAGCTTGTACCGTCGTTGTGATCACGGCACTCGTGCAGCCGGGGAGCGTGCAATGATTCTCGGTGTCACTCCAGTATTGCGTGCCGTTTTTGTCGGCCCGGAAGCGATAGTCGCCAAAGGGCAACGTAAACGTCGCCCAACCGCTGGCGTCGGTGGTCTTGTTGTAGCCGCTGTACGTCGTCCCGTCGAAGGCGTAGACAGGCAGCCCCGCTTCCGGCTCACCGACATTGTCCTGCACCGTAACCAGCACCGGGATCGTCGTCGTCACCGTGTCGCTGGCGCAGCCGGGAAGCGCGCAGGTGTTCTCCGCGCCGCTCCAGAACTGCGTGCCGTTTTTGTCGGCCCGGAAGCGGTAGTTGCCCAAAGGCAGGGTGAAGGTGACGTAGCCGCCGGCGTCGGTCGTTTTGTTGTAGCCGGTGTAGGTGTTGCCGTTGAAGGCGTAAACTTGGAGTCCGCTCTCCGGCATCCCAGCGGTATCCACCACCGTGACCAACACCGGGATCGTCGTCGTCACGGTATCACTGGCGCAGCCGGGGAGAGTGCACGTGTTCTCCGCCCCGCTCCAGAACTGCGTACCGTTCTTATCAGCGCGGAAACGGTAGTTGCCGAAGGGCAGGGTGAAGGTGACCTGTCCGGTGACATCCGTGGTTCCGTTGTAGCCCGCGTAGATCGTCTCATTGAAAGCATAAACCTTCAGACCCACTTCGGGCGTACCGCTGCTATCCTGCACTGTCACCACAGTATGCAGCGCGGTCGTGATCGTGGCGGCCATACAACCCGGTACGGTGCAGTGGTTCGCTGCGCCGCTCCAAAACTGTGTCCCGTTCTTATCGGCCCGGAAACGGTAATCGCCAAAGGGCAAGGTGAAGGTGACCAGCCCGGCAGCATCCGTGGTTCCGTTGTAGCCGCTGTACGTCGTCCCGTCGAAGGCGTAGACGCGCAGGCCCGCTTCGGGGTTACCGCTGCTGTCTTGCACCGTGACGACAGTGTGCAGCGTGGTCGTAATCGTGGCCGCATTGCACCCAGGCACGGTGCAATGGTTCGCCGCGCCACTCCAGTATTGCGTTCCCGCCTTGTCGGCCCGGAAGCGGTAATCGCCAAAGGGTAGGGTGAAGGTGACCAGCCCGGCAGCATCCGTAGTCTTGTTGTAGCTGCTGTACGTCGTCCCGTCGAAGGCGTAGACCTTCAGGCCCACTTCGGGGGTGCTGTCGCTATCGGTGATCGTGACTACCACCGGGATGGTGGTAGTCACGGTGTCGCTGGCGCAGCCGGGAAGCGTGCAGGTGTTCTCCACCCCGCTCCAGAACTGCGTTCCGTTCTTGTCCGCGCGGAAACGGTAGTTGCCCATCGGCAAGGTGAAGGTCACTTGCCCGGCGGCATCGGTGGTCTTGTTGTAGCCCGCGTAGGTCGTTCCCTTGAAAGCGTAGACCATCAGACCCGCTTCGGGTGTTCCGACGCTATCCTGCACTGCAACCACTGCCGGGATAGTGGTGGTCACCATGTCGCTCACGCAGCCCGGCACGGGGCACGTGTTCTCCACCCCGCTCCAGAACTGCGTACCGTTTTTGTCCGCCCGGAAACGATAGTCGCCCACCGGCAAGGTGAAGGTCACCAGCCCGGCGGCGTCGGTAGTCTTGTTGTAGCCTGCGTAGGTCGTCCCATTAAAAGCATAGACCTTCAGGCCTGCTTCGGGTGTTCCGACGCTATCCTGTACTGCAACCACTGCCGGGATAGTGGTGGTCACCATGTCGCTCACGCAGCCCGGCACGGGGCACGTGTTCTCCACCCCGCTCCAGAACTGCGTCCCGTTTTTGTCCGCCCGGAAACGGTAGTCGCCCTCTTCCAGCGTCAACGTCACCTGGCCGGAGGCGTCCGTCGTTCCATTGACGCCCGCGTAGGTCGTTCCGGCGAAGGCGTAGACGTGGAGGCCCACTTCGGGCGCGCCGGTCGTGTCGAGTACCGTGACGACCACGTCGCCCGGCCCGTGCGGAACCTCGTTTTCCGGTTGCCGGACGATCTCCTGGACGCTCACACGGTTGCCCACGGCATCCAGCGCGTAGGTGTAGCGCGCCAACAGCAGGTCCGCCGCGTCGCGGTGTTCGATCTCCACCAGGCGGCCTGCGGTATCGTAGCTGTAGGCGCTGGTCACGCCGTTGGGCCGCGCCATCCCGCTCAGGCGTCCGGCGGCGGTGTAGGTGTAGACCGTGGTGCCGCCATTCCAGTCGTACACGCGCGTCAAGCGCCCCGCCGCATCGTGCGTGTAGGTGACCACCTCGCTGGTCGGGTAGATGAGGTTGACCCGCTGCCCGGCGGCATTGTAAGTGTAGGTGACGTTTCCGGTCAGCGCGCCGACGTCCAGCGGCCGGTAGAGGGCATCGTAGTCGTAGGCCATCGTTCCCGTGGCATCGGTGACGGCCTCGCGGTGGCCCAAAGCATTGTAGCTATAGCTGACGGTGAAACCGGGCACGTCGCCGATGCCGGGATAAACCACATCGGTAGCCCAGCCCAGGGGGTTGTAGGCGGTGGTCACGGTGAGCGGGCCGGACGCATCGGGATAGACGACGTCCGTGCGCCGCCCGTGTCCGTCGTAAACGTAGGTGGTGATGTTGCCCAGCGCGTCGGCTTCGGCCACACGCCGTCCGGCCAGGTCGTAGGTGTAGACGGTGGTGTGGCCCAGGGCGTCGGTGATCACGCGCAGGTTGCCGAGCGTGTCGTAGCCGTACTCCGTGCGGACGTTGGTTTGGTAGTCGGGTGGTTGGGTGGTTTGGTAGTTTTCGACGACGACGATGAGACGGCCCAGATCGTCATATTCATAGTGGGTGGCAGTGCCGTTGGCGTCGGTGACGACGGTGCGGCGGCCTAGCGTGTCGTATTCGTAGGCCGTGGTATTGCCCAATGCGTCGCTGGTGGTCGCCGCGCGGCCGGCGGCATCGTAGATGGTGGTGATTGCCACGCCGTCGGCATCTGTGATGACGGTGCGGCGGCCCAGGGCATCGTACCCGTAAGTCGTGACATTTCCCAAAGGATCGGCCTGTGCGACTAATCGCCCGGCGCTATCATAGGTGTAAACGGTGGTGTAGCCCAGCGGGTTTGTCTGCGCCACACGCCGTCCCAGCGCGTCGTAGACGGTCACGACCGTACCGGAGAGTGCATTGGTGGTCGTCACCAGACGTCCGGCGGGGTCGTAACCATAGCGAGTGGTATTACCCTCAGCGTCGATGCTGGCCGCGCGGCGGCCCAGAACGTCGTACTCGGTCACGGTGGTACCGGAAAGGGCGTTGGTGGTCGTCACCAGGCGGCCCAACACATCGTATGCGTACCAGGTGGGGATGACAGCGTCGGCAATTTGCAGCCGCGTCGTCACCCTGCCGGTGGCGTCGTCGTAGACGGTCATCTGTTTGATGTCCTCGTCAGGCCGCGCCGGATCATAGCTGCCATCCTGGTAGTTCTGAATGACGGCGATCTGGCGGCCCTGCGCATCATATTCGTAGACCGTGATCCTGCCGCCGGCATCTTGCGTCCTGCTCACGCGCCCGGCGGCGTCGTAGAGGGTGACGCGGAGCAGGTCCTCATCGGGATAGGCCGGGTCGAAGACGCCATCGACGTAGTTCGTCGTCACAGTGACGGGGCGGTTCAGCGCGTCGTATGCTGTGTAGGTGACGGCGCCTAACGTGTCCGTCACCCACACCTGGTTGCCCACGGCATCGTAGCTGTATTCGGTGAGCAGATTGTAATGCCCCCCCGCGGTCCCCCCCACAGGGGGGAGGTAAGTGTTCTGCGGATGGTCGGGGAGATAGTTCTGCCACGTGCGCTTGACGCGGTTCAGTTCGTCATACTCGGTGTAGGTCACACCGCCCAACGTGTCGGTGACGAGGATTTGGTTGCCGACGGCGTCGTAGCCATATTCCGTGATCAGGTTGTAATGCCCCCCCTCGGTCCCCCCCAGAGGGGGGAGGTGATAGTTTTGCGGATAGCCGGGTAGGTAGTTGCGCGTCGTGCGTAACACGCGGCCTTCACCGTCATACTCGGTGTAGGTGACATGCCCCAATGTGTCGGTGACGAGGGTCTGGCGGCCGAGCGCGTCGTAGCCGTACCAGGTGGAAAAGTTCCAGGCGTTGTCCGGGCCGTGGTTAGGATAAAGCGTGGGAGAATAGTTCCGAGTGCTGCCAACGAGCTGCCCGGCGGCGTTGTACCAGGAGCGGGAGACAAGGCCCAACGTGTCGGTAACGTGCGTGCGCCGCCCCACAGGGTCGTAGGCGTAGGCCGTGACCTGGTTGTACAGCCCCAGGTAGTTCTGCCCGCCGGCGGTCGTGTAGTTGCGGGTCACGCGCAGCAGGTTGTCGCCGTCATCGTACACATTGACCGTCACCAGGCCGGTGGAGGAAGTCGTGGTGATCAGGCGTCCGGCAAGATCGTAGCCGTAGCGGGTGACCAGACCTGCCGCGTCGGTCATCACAGTGCGCTGGCCCCAGGCGTCGTAAGCGTAGGTCGTCGTTTCTCCTGCGGCAGTCGTGGTGGAAAGTAGTTGCCCGTAAGCGTTGTAGGTGTACGTCGTGGTTTGAGAGAGGGCGTTGGTCTGAGCGATGAGGTTGTTGGCGTCATCGTAGACGAAGCGGGTGCGCTGTTGCGCGGCGTCGACGTATTCGGTGGGGTTACTACGTCCGTCATAGGTGAGCGTGGTGACCTGGCCCAACGTGTCGGTGATAATCTCCGGTAGACCGCACCCGGGCACCCACGCCATCTGGGTGCTGCGCCCTAACACATCGGTGCTTTGCGCCGGGCGGAAGTCCTGGTCGTAGATTCGCGCGGCGGACTGCCCGGCGGTATCCACCTGTTCCACCAGCGCGCCGAAGAAGTCGTAGCGATGCACCCACGTATATCCGGCGGTCGCCATCAAGGTTTCGTAGGACTGGTAGGTCAACGTCAGAACGGTCCCCGCGCTATCTTCCTGGTAGTTTGCGCGCCCGGCGTCGTCGTAAGCGGTGCGCTCGACGAGGCCGCCGGCCGGATCGAAGATAGCGTGTAACAGCGGGACGGCGGTGACGTCGCCCATCGTCGCGGGGGTATACACGTAGGTCCACGCCAGCCCGCGCGTGTCGGTCAGCACGGCCAGATTGCCGAGGTCGTCATAACCGTACTGCACCTGGCGTCCGGCCGAATCGCGTACCCTTGCCAGGCGGGTAGGCGCGCCTTCCAACGGGAGGGTCAGATAATCCAATTCCAGCCAGCGCCCGCCGGTGGGGTCGCTCACGCGGATCAGGCGCCCGTCCACAGCGTAGGTCAACTGCGTCGCGTTGCCTCGCCGGTCGCGGATCAACTGTAAGCGGCCGGTCGCGTCGAAGACGCGCGCGGTCTGGTCGGCGGCGATAAGCGTGTAGGTGACCACGCCATTCACTTCTTGCCGCGTGAGGGAGGTCTGCGAACCCGGATAGCCGGTGTAGGTACCGTCGCCGTTGTCGGCCAGACGCAAGCGACTGCCGCCAGGCAAACGCACGACCAGATAGTCGCGGTAATAGAGCGCCGAACGGTCCAACGCCGCGTCGCCTGTGCGCAAGGTAAGGGTCGGCGCGCCGGTAGGCTCTGGGAACTCCAAGCGCATCGCGTAGGCGTGCGTCCACCCGGCGCCCAGGGTATCCGTATCGCTGAATACGTTCTGGCTGTTGTAGCTGCGTTCCAGGCGCAGCGCCGTCCCCACGGTGGGTAGGGAGAGGTCCGTCGTTTGGTAACTGTAGTTGCCGTTGTGGGTATTGATCGGTCCGCCGGTGAAGCCTTGCTTGTCCCCGGCCGATAGATCCGGACACTCATCGCCGCAGAGGTGTTGCAGCGCGTTATCGGCCACCTGCGGCGCGCCGTCGCAGTAGAGGAGATTGGAAAGCGTCATGCCCTGGTAATCGCGCTGCTGGCACGTCACCTGCAGATCGGTAAAATACCCTGCTTCGGAGAATGATAGTACCCACCCCCCGCTCACCACCTCTCCGGCGGCCAGGTCGCCGAAATCCAGTTGCAAGTCGCCGGCTTGCAGTACGCCGTTTTCGAGCGTGCCCAGCAGATCGAAGTCGATGCGTTTCCCCCACTGCCCCAGTAGTTTTGGATAGGCGCTGGCGATGTGTAGATTGCGCGCCGTTCCCGCCCCCCGGTTCTCCGCGAGCACCCCCAACAGCGCCGGTTCGTTGGCCCGGGCGTAGCGTTGCACGAAGTAGGTGAGGTGAACTTCGGGTTGCGGGTGGACGATGACGTCTACCGGTAAGCTTTGCAGGATGTAGGGCACGCCCTCCACCAGATAACTGAGCGTGGCGCGGAAGGTGTAAACAGTGGGCGCAGTAATATCCAGGTAAGCCGGCACAATGACCCATTGCTGCCGCACGTCAGCACCGCCCGGCAACAGGTCCGGTAAGGCGGTCGGCGTCGTCGGCGTGATGGTGAAGTGCGTGGGCTGCGACTCCCCCGCGCTGTCATAGGCCATGATGTTCACAGACAGGTTGGTCATCGCTATGTCTGGATTGGCGAGGGTCAGATCGACCAGGAAGGCCTGGCGTTCCAACACCGCTTCCTGGTTGACCTTGAGTTGAATCCCGGCCCCGGCATCGAAGCGCGGCGTTCCCAATCCAGGGAAAGACACAGTGCGCCCTTGACAGACGCCGAAGGCGCCGCCGGAATCCCACCTCCACTGCCAATCATCCCCGCAACTCACGCGCGCCGGGGCTTTGCCGCGCGCATCGCCGGCGCCGTTGGCGACAATCCAGCCGGAGGCTGCTCCCTCCACACTGGCGGTGAAGGAGAAGTAGGCGATCTCGCCGCCGGCAATGTCCTGCCCATTGTTGTGGATGGCGAAACTGGCATTAGGAATCTGCGCCTCCACCTGGACATCGGCCACCGGCCACGTCGAGGGATTGCGCACCTCAATCACGCCGGTCACGGTACCATCTGTGCAATGTTGTACATACAACGGCAATACCTGTAACAGCTCGGTGCGGTAGGTAAGCGTCACCGTAATATCATAGACATCGGCAATCTCCGTCTCCTCGACCACCCACGTGGCGCTGAACGGCAAGGGTTGCAACGTCACCGTCCCGACGTAAGGTTGTCCAGGCCCCACGAATGGATCGACACTGACGGGTTCGAAGCCTTCGGCATCGACGAAATAGTTGTAGTTTCCGGTGGGGATACCCACGAAAGAGACCATACCGCCGGCATTGGTCCGCTCCACGAAGTTCTCGTAATAGGTCCGGGTGGCGTTTCCGGTGACCACCGGGATAGCCTCTTTACTCACCAGGGTCACCTGCGCATCTTCCAGGGGAATACCGGCGTTGTCGGTAATCGCCAGTTGCAGGGTCCCGGTCGTCCCCTCACTGACGCGGACCGTCAAGGCAAAACGCGTCGCCGGGGCGTTATCGGCCAGCACATCCACGTATTGCCGGTAGAGCGCCGGCGCCGTCAGCGTCGGGGGTGGACTGGCAAAGAGTGTGACCGAAAGCGCTTCTCCGGCAGCCAGGGCTTCCCGATTACCCAACACACCCACGTAGAGCCAGGGCACAGCCTCCGGGGTGACGATGCGCACATTGGTGGCCGTCATCAACCCGCCATTGCGCACCGTCGTCTGTACACTGCCGGTTTCTCCTGGGCGCACGACCATTTCCGGGTATTGGGGGTCCAACGTCAGGAGCGGCAGATTGCTCAAAGTCACTACCGCTTCTTGCACGCCGGCGCCAGACGTGATGGTGAGCACGCCGGTCGCCGCGCCGTGTTCCGCCGCGGTGATGGTGTAATCGTATGCGCCGCTTTCCAGGTCGGCCAACAAAACGTTGCCACCGGCGTCGGTGCGCGCCTGTACGGTGTGCCGTTGCGTTACCGAAATGCCCTCGGTCACCAGGTAACTCTCCGCCTGTTGCACCAAGCGCACGTAAGCGCCGCCGACGGGACCGTAGCCATCATTGACCGAGAGCGCCAACGTGCGCGTTACGCCTACAACCCGTACCGCAATGCCAGCACTGCGATTCCCGGCATTGGCCGAAGTGGCCTTGACTAAATCGCGGTACGTCCCGGAAGGCAGGTCTGTGGGAGGCGCCAGGGTCAGTGTATAGGGGATGCTCTCTCCCGGATGCAAGACGTGCGTTATCTCAGGAGATACGGTAATCCAGGGAATGTGCGCCGGCGCTGTCAGGAGGGCGTCCGAGATAACGCCCGTTCCGGTGTTCTTCATCTGCAGGATCAGCGTCGTTGCGGTTCCCCGTTGCAGCGTCAACGCCGTGTAACTGGGTGTGAGACGCAGTTCCGGTCGCCGGGGCTGAACGGTGGTCACGGCCTCGGCGGTATTGTCGGTGGTATCCACTTCGAACGCGCTCGTCGTCACGACGGCAGTGTTGGTTTGGGTCGCATAAAGCAGCGCATCCTCGGCGACGACGGCGACCAGAGCGAACCGCACTTCCGCGCCCGGCAATACTGTACCGGCGTCCCAGACCACGTCCTGCCCGGCGAGCGTGGCAGAAAACGGGGCTGTGTGCGTCAGGTAACGTACCGCCGCCGGAAGCGTATCGGTGAGCACGACATTGGGCGCGGTCAGGACGCCCGTGTTTCTCAACGTCAACGTATACGTGATCCGTTCGCCGGTCAGGGCTGTGCTTGGGGCAGTTTTGGTCACCCGTAAGTTTGCCCCCAAGAAGTTCACCTGCGCCGTAGCGGCTAACGGGACGCCGTTGGCCGTGGCCGTCAAGACTACAGTTTGCACCACGGCTGAACGCACATCGCCGGTAATCTGTCCCAGGGCATTCGTCTGCGTCGCATGTTGCGTCAGCGCCACATCGTTTCCGATTGCGTCCAAAACCACGGTTGCACCGGGTATGGGGTTGTGATAAGCGTCATAGACGTTGACATATACCGTCGCTGGGGCAACGCCGTCGGCAGGCGCGGCGATCGGAAGCGCCCACACCAGGCTCTTCTGGGCATCGACAGCGCCGGCGGTAAATGTGACGCCGCCCTGAGATGCGAGTTGGATACCATCGCCGTAGGCCGTCAGGGTGTATGTCCCGGCCAACGTCGTCGTCAAGGTCGCCGTGGCTACCCCGTTCGCGCCGGACAGGCCCAGGGCGATGCGCCCGTTGGCCGGTGCGCCGTTGAGATAGAGGGCGCTGTTGTTGGCGCGGAGTTCCACTAACTTGCCCGGCAAAGGCGCGCCGTTGCGATCCCGCAATGTGATGGTGACGAGAGGCGGGACGGCCGCATCGACAGGCGCGCCGGCAGGGACGATGTCCACCGTGGAGAGAGCCGGGTCGGTGCTGGAAAACAACACGTGGGCTATTTGTGTCAGGGTGATGTTGTCGGTGACATCATGGCCTGTCAGAGTTACCGTTTGCGCGACCGATGAGCGCACTTCCCCATATACCTGGCCCAGAACGTTCGTTTGCGTTGTGTGCTGTGTCAGGCTAAGCGCCGTTCCCTGGGCGTTCACCCGGACTTCCTTGCCGGCCACCACATTGTCGAAGGCATCGCGCAGCGTCACCGTGAATACCGCCGCATCCACATCATTAGCGACAACCGCTGCCGGCGCAGCCACGATGCCAGAACGCACAGCATCCGGCAGACCAGGCACAAATGTGACCGGCGCCGCTTGCGCCAACACGACATTATCGGTGATGGCGCGCGCCGTTACTACCACCGTCTGTGGCGCGTAGGTCGCGGCAATGTATCCCACAGTCTGGCCCGCGGCATTGGTGGGTTGCGCCGGCTGGATGACCGACACGGCAATCCCCGGCGCATCAAGACCTACGAGATAGCCGGGCAATGGCGCAGCGTTTCCATCGCGCAGTGTGACGGTTATGGCGGCCATACTTTCGCCATCGGCGACCAGCGTCTGCGGTGCAACGGCAACGGCGGAGTAATAGCGGTCTACGGCGAAACTGCCGAAATCGATGGCAAAATAGGCGCCGCCGAAGGCGTCAACTGCGACAGCGTCCGGCGTGGTCGGCGTGTAATTGGGTCGATTGATCACCGTGATCGTGTAGGGTGTGGTAATGTGTGGCAGCAGATAGACATTGTCTATCCTGGCATTCCCGGCATATTCAAGCGAGAAGCGCAGTTTGATTTTTTGATCTTGAAAACTCGCCACATTCAAGGTCACCGCTTGCCAACCATCATTGTAGGCGTTGCTCAGCGTGCCAATCCGTGTCGTGGTCGTAAAGGCAGACCCGCTCAATACATCGACGTACAACGCCCTGTTACTGTTGGCGTTGTCGCTTCGCCAGTTGAGATGCTCCAGATATAGGTGCGTCGCGCTGGTTGGGATCAGGAAGGGCGCAGACACTGCTGAATTAACATACCCCTCTAACAGAAGGTGCGGTGTAGCGTGGGTCAATGTAATTGGACTCCAGCTTGCTGTACCATCGATCAGGGCGATATTGTCGACTTTTGCCTTCGCATTATAGCCGGCGCCGAAACGCAGCTCGATCACCTGTCCGCGAAAGCGTGTGATGTCCAGGCTCGCCGGCTGCCAACCATCATTGTAGGCGCTGTTCAATGTGCTGCGTGTAGAAATCGAAAAATCAGGCCCACTCAACACATCGACGTACAGCGGCACTGCGGTTCCGGTGTAGCCTTCGCGCCAGATGAAGTAGTCGAATTGCAGACTCGCGATGCTTGTGGGCACCAGGAATGGTGTGGAAGAGGCCGCGGCATAATCTAGCAAAAGGTAGTTACCGTAATACCCATCGGTATCTGTAATACGCACGTACCGGGCATCGGAAGATCGCCAGCCCGGCGTCTCTATGTTCAACGTCACGTTATCGATCCGCGCCCGGCTATCCCAAGCAGCCGTAAAGCGCACCTTGACCTGCTGCCCTTGATAGGCTTGTAGATCCAGCACTCCCTTTTGCCAGCCATCTGCGGCACTCCCTGATACCGTGCCAATAACGGTCGAGACTTCGAACGCGACTCCGCTCAGGACCCGCACCTCTATCGACCGTGCAGTCGTTGTATCCGATGGCCGCCAACTGAAGTAATCAAAACGCACGCTTTGGGCATCCACTGGAACTGTGAACGGCGTACTCTCGGCCCATACGGAGTTTGCATTCAAGAGCAGATAAGCGCCATCCAGGTTGTAAGTGTCACTCATCACTCGCACGTACCGGGCGTCGGAAGGCGTCCACCCCAGCATCTCATTGTTCAACGTCACGTTATCGATCCGCGCCCGGCTATCCCAAGCAGCCGTAAAGCGCACCTTGACCTGCTGCCCTTGATAGGCTTGTAGATCCAGCACTCCCTTTTGCCAGCCATCTGCGGCACTCCCTGATACCGTGCCAATGACCGTCGAGACCTCGAACGCGGCTCCGCTCAGGACCCGCACCTCTATCGACCGTGCAGTCGTTGTATCCGATGGCCGCCAACTGAAGTAATCAAAACGCATGCTTTGGGCATCCACCGGCACTGTAAACGGCGTACTCTCGGCCCATACGGAGTTGGCATTCAAGAGCAGATAAGCGCCATCCAGGTTGTAAGTGTCACTCACCACAGATACTGCACTGGCAGACGACACCGTCCAGCCGCTCAAATCGCCTGTTTCGAAGTTATAGTTGGTTGGGTATGTCGTCGTGTCCAACGGCGTCAGGCCGGCAGCAAAATCGTGGTTGTGCAGATCCACGGCCAACACAGTAAGGCCGTGGTCAAAATCTGTATTCTCTGGCGCTGACACTCCCGGATCGAGCGGGAATTCTTGTGTCGCAATACGCACATATCGGGCGTCAGAAGGCGTCCACCCCGACGCCTCATTGTTCAAGGCCACGTTATCGATCCGTGCTCGGCTATCCCAGGCGGCGGTGAAACGTAACTTGATCTGTTGTCCTTGATAGGCTTGCAGGTCTAGCACCCCCTCTTGCCAGCCCTCTGCGGCGCTCCCCGATACCGTGCCAATGTCCGTCGAGATGTCAAACCCGACCCCACTCAGCGCCCGCACCGTTACCGATCTTCCGTCAGTAACTCCACCAGGACGCCAACTGAAGTAGTCGAAACGCACGCTCTGTGCGCCCACCGGGACTATGAACGGTGCAGTCTCGGCCCATACGGAGTTGGCGTTTAAGAGCAGGTATGCTCCTTCCAGATTGTAGGTATCACTCACCACTTGTACATATCTGGCGTCGGAGGGTGTCCATCCTGGCGTCTCGATGTTTAGGGTCACGTTGTCGATCCGTGCCCGGCTATCCCAAGCAGCCGTGAAGCGCAACTTGACCTGCTGTCCCTGATAGGCTTGCAGGTCTAGTACCCCCACCTGCCAGCCCTCTGCGGCGCTCCCCGATACCGTGCCGATGACCGTCAAGACCTCAAACTCAGCCCCACTCAACGCTTGCACCGTTACCGATCTCCCATCAGCAACTCCACCAGGGCGCCAACTGAAGTAGTCGAAACGCACGCTCTGCGTGTCCACTGGGACGACGAACGGCGCAGTCTCTGCCCATACGGAGTTAGCGTTCAAGAGCAGGTATGAACCATCCAGGCTATAGGTGTCGCTTACCACAGACGCCGCACCGGTAGATGACACCGTCCAGCCGCTCAAGTCGCCTGTTTCGAAGTTATAGTTGACCGGGTACACCGCGGCCCCTAACGGGAGCAAGCCAGATGAAAGGTTGCCATTTTCAATGCCTGCCGATGTAGGCTCGTTCAAAGGGAAAGGAGCAGGATTGAAGACGAAATTATCCGGCGCAACGGGTATCTCAGCCGCAGGGCGCAAGGTGTATGTACCGCTCTCCTCCGACGTCGTACTTGCAGCAAGATTCCCTTGTGCATCAAGGGCGTTGACCAGTACGTCCGAAAGGCCTACTTCGTCCTGCTGACGCTGGGCGTCCTGATTGGCATCTACGAAAATATAACCATCTACACGGGCGGCTGTGTAAACGCCAAAGTCCTGCCCTGTCACCGTTGTGAAATCGCCGAGGGTGACCGTCAATGCATCTGTGCCAAAACCATACTGATCAAGTGGCGCCGGTGCAATCCGATAGGTTCCTGCCAAAAGGCCGGTGAAACTGTAATTGCCATCATCATCGGTGAGGACAGATTTGACCGGTTTTGTGTGTGAAGATATGTACAAGCCAAGCTGAACGTTGCTTATGCCGCCTTCATCATTATTCCGTTCGCCATCTCGATTGACGTCAAGATATACGGCGCCTGAAATCGAAGCGCCGGTGAACTCGACTTGCGGAGATGTGGGAATCCAGTGCCATTCAACGCCATCGCTAATCAACGCGTTGATGATTTTGCTTCCCGGCTGCGTGCTCGTTAAGGTTGTGGTGAAGTAACCACTTGCGTCTGTTACGCCTGGATTCAAGACGAACACGTTGCCCGCACCACTGGCTTTGAGCCAAACTGTCGCTCCCACTGCCGGCGCTCCGCCATCGTCAATGACTTGGACCGTGATTGATGCGGCGTCGATTCCATTTGCTACATGCGGTGAAGTGACAAGGATATGCGAGGCGTTGGGATTCAGCGCCGCTGCCGGGGCTGCAATGGCCGACAAAAACTGTTGTGAGAGCATCGGACTGGACCCAACCCGTCCCGTTGCCGCATCTGTAGGCAACGTTCTGGTATGCGACTTAGTCGCAGATGCAATAGCGGGGGTAAGGAGTGTGACACAAAGAACTGCAACAATGGCAAAACCTAATTGTCGAGATAAAGCGCGATAATGCATAGCCGACCTCCTGGCAACATAAGAAACCAGCGTAATTTTCTGTGTCGCAATGCGACGAGGTATTGACCTGGAACAGCCGTTACTGATTCTATAGAGCCATCATCAACGCTAAGAAGGGCTTATCACGCAGCACGGGGGCAGTATGCAACCGTATTTATCCGCATTGCTGCAGCACATACGTCCATTATAACCAAACCTTCTGTGATGTCAACGTTTCAAACCGTTTTTTCCTGGCTAGAAACAATTTCTGTTGTACTCAAACCGGGAGAGTTTCTCCTGCTCCAATTCTAAACTTTATTTGCGCATTCGCAGAATTTAACATATCAAACTCACTTGATTTCACCATGTCCAGCATGATATAATAGATATATAGCGGTGAACAAACATCGCGAAAAGGTCTGGGGCTAAACGCTCCGAACCGCAGGAAGCCTTCAAGCCTGCGGCGTCCGGGTCAGGGAAACTGGCCTGGAAACAAAAGGGGAGGACTTGGAACTTAGGTTCCAGGTCCTCCCCTTTTTTGTTTGCGTCAAAAGGGGTTAGGAAAATGCATCACATCGTCAAAATCACAGGGATCAGTGTTGAACTGGGGGTGCTGCTAGGCTGCACCATCTTTTCGATCTTGCCCTTGCCCATCGAGCCGCTGCCCGTGCGTCCGGTGGTCGTCGCCACGGCCACACCCACGGCAGGGCAGCTGCGCGTCACCGAAGCCTACACCGCCACACACCTCGCGTCCCCCACGGCCAGCAGTGCCGTGACCCTGACGCAACCCTTGGACCTGACCCTGTCTGCTCAACCTGCCGGCGTGTTCATCGTCGTCGTGGTCGAGGTGCACAACACGGGCACGGTGCGCCTTGATTTAGCCCAGGCCGAGTTCACCCTGACCGACAACGCCGGATACAGCTACTCCCGCGCACAGGCCGCAGAACTCGCTCTGAGCGTAGCCGAAGGGCTAACCTTGACAGCCACGGCTCCGCTCTCCGATCAGACCTTGCCGCCCAACGCACAAGCCACGGGCTACCTGGTCTTCGATGTCAGCCCCACCTACGCTGCACCCCTGCGCTTGACCGCGCGGATACCCGGCAGTCAATCTATCACATCCAATGCTTTCACCGTGGAGGACTAAATGCAAACCATACTTTGTGTTGCCCCGCAAGAAAATCAGGCCTTGGCCCTGAGCGACGCCGTGACCGCTGTGGCGGACGTGTTGGTCGTCGGCGTTTGTGACCCGCAACAGACGCAGCAAATGCTGGACTTCGTCAATGCTGGCCTGATCGTCGCGCCGGAAGGGACAAAGATTCCCAATGTAGAGAGTCTCAGCCTGCCAGTGCTGTACATTGCACCCGACGCCGAACCAGCCAAGGTGCTCGACGCCTATCTGCAAGCGCAAGCAGCAAAGCAGCCACCAGCGCAACCGACCACGCCAGCCCCTGCTGCTACAGCGCCCGCCGCACGGCTGCCCTTTGCCCCACTCCGCCGCCAACTGCGCCTCGGCTTCTATGGCACACGCGGCGGGGTAGGCACAACGACCGCCGTAGTCACCGCGGCCAGGCTGCTGGCTGCACAGGGTAAGTGCGTGGCACTTTTCGATGCGGCACAACGCGGCGATCCTTACCTGCTCCTGGGCCTTATCCCATCCGACCAACCAGCCAAGACAGGCAATATCACCGTGTATCCCGATCTAGCCTTGGACGACGCGCGCGTCAGTTACGACGCGATCATCGTAGACGGCGGACGCGAACGACGTGCCTTCCCCGCGCGCTGGATTGCGATGGACAAACCGTTGTCTGAAGCCGCTGTCGCCAAGTTGTTGGGCATTGACCTTGCGTCGCTCACTCAGGAGGCCAGCCAATGCTAATCCTGGTAGTTGGTGCAAAGGGCGGCCTCGGAACAACCACGCTGGCGCACGACCTGTGCCGGCAGGCCAACGCCGTCCCCCTGGACGCCGCCGATGGCACATTAGCTCTGCAAATGGCCGGGCCAGGTGCGCCAGTGCTTGACTTGGGCTTCACCGCGCAGTGGACGGCGAGCCGCCGGGGACGCGCTGTCGAACAAGCCGTCGAAACACGGCAACCGTTACTGTGGAGCGCCGCTTGTACCGTGTGGCGTGCGCCGGTGATGGCCTTCGTGTGGGACGCGGCGGCATTGAGCCACGTCATTGCCGACGGCGGCACAACCCCGCCGCCCGCCCTGGTAGACCTCGCCAGCCTGGTGCTCATCGTCAGCGCCGACAATCCGCTCGCCCAATGGCACGAGCGCCGCCTCAAGCAGCAATGGCCGCAGGCCCACGCTGTCGTCGGCGACCTGAAGGCAGCGGCGCAGGTCATTGCGGAGGAAACGTTGGGTGTTCCCGCGCGAAAAGGCTTGCTGGACAAGACCCGCGCGACGCTCAGCAAAGGAAGTAAGGAGTAAGAAGTATAGAGTAAGTGGGGAGGCTTTCCCTTACTGCTTACTCCGTACTCCCTACTCCAAACTGCACACCAAATCTAGGAAAAGAGAGAGGAGAACAAAATGCGAATTCTGAAATCCATTCAATTCTGGGTCGGCCTGCTGCTCGTCGGGGGGGCGTTCGTGGGGGTGCTGCTGTTCGCGCAACTCACCACCCCGCCCACCTACGAAGTCGCCATCGCGGTGCAGGACATTCCGGCGTACACATCATTGCAGGACGCTTACACCAACGGCTACATTGCTTTGGATAAGCAATCGTTCAGTCCGTCGCTCTTGCAAGTCGTCCTTACACCGGAAACCTTGCAAACGATGCTGGCCGATGGGGTCTTCGTCGAGACGGTCCGCGCGGGCGACGTCCTCAACCGGGGGCGCATTGCCACCGGTGAGAACGCCGAGAAAGTGCGCCGGCTGGCGTTGGCCCTCACCGATCCGCAGTTGGTCATCAAGTCCATCCCGGTGGACGCCGAAACTACCCCGTACATCGCGGTCGGCGACCTGGTGGACTTGTACACCACGTTAGGCACCGTGCGCGCCACCGAGTTGGCGACCAGCACCGTGCCGCCCTTGCCCGCCGGGGTCACGCCACCCCCGCCCACACCGGAGCCGCTGCCCGATTACGAGGCTTTGACTCAGCCCGTGACGGTTACGCTGCAACTGCCGGTGACCAAGCGCGTGGTGGCTGGGGCCATCGTGGTGCGCGTCAACCACGAACAGATCGCTAACCCGCAATACGGGGCGGTGACCACTGACGGGCAGCAACCCGCACCGTTTATCGCCGGACCAGTGGTGGGCGTGGACGTGCTCGTCCCCGAAACCACCGCCGAGAGCCTGGATTGGGCGGTGTTCAACGGCAAGATGTCCCTCGCGGTACGGCCCGCCATCTGGCGCGCGACCGTCGCCGCAGGACAAGCCCTGCCGGAGACCCCGGGCTTCGCGTGGGAAGACTTCAACGCGCAGTTCTGGAACGGTAGACGGGATACGGTAGACGGTAGACAGGGGGAGACGGAGACGCGGTAACAGGGCGTTAGGGAGAGTGGGTGAATGGGTGAGTAGGAGAGACGAAAAGTCGGGTACAGGGTGGGTTTTCACCCTTTGCCCGCTCCCCTTCCCCCCGCCCCGACTACCGTCTACTGTCTACCGTCTACCCTCCGCAGGAGGAACTATATGGAACGCATCAAAATCGTCATCGGCACAAAAGTATGGGACGACATGCAGCGTCTGGAACGGGCGCTGTCTGAGATACCGGAACTGCAAATCGTCGCCGGGCCGACCACGGCTTCGGGGGTCTTCACCGACGCGACCGAAATGGAAGCCGACCTGGTGCTGCTTGCGCCTACCTTGCCCGGCTTTCGCTCAGAACTGGTCAGTGAACTACTGCACTACGACGAACGGCCCATCGCGTGCATTGGTCTGCTGTCCCCGCTGGAATCACGGACTGACGAGTTGCTGGCTCTGGGGATGAAAGGCCACGTCTCGTTGCCTCTCGACGACGCGCAGTTGCGGCGCTTGCTGGAACTGATCCCCAACGCCGTCACCCAGGCGCGCGCCGAACGGGCCAGCAGCAGCTACATCCCGCTGGACGCCCCCACGCTCTATACCCTGGCCGAGGCCGGGTGGCGACGTATGGTCATCGCCCTGTGGGGCACGGGCGGCGGTGTGGGCAAGACCAGTCTGGCGATCAACCTTGCGGCAGCCTTGGGCGTCATCGGCCAGCGCACTACCCTGTTGATGGACCTGGATATGACCCGCGGCGCAATCGCCCCCCGCCTGGGCCTCTCCACGCAGGAAAACATCTATGGCCTGATCAATACTTTGCTACTGGACTATCTGCGCACCAAGAGCGCCAGTTGTCCACCGCAGGCGCTCAAGACGAAAGTACAACTGTGGAGCACGAAGGTGACCTCCAAGCTGCATTGCCTGAGTGGTATCGCCTCAATGGAGGTCGCGGGCCGCTCAGAGTTCCGCGACGATCCGCACCGCACACAGAGCCTCACCCGCGCCATCATCGACACCGCGCACAAGCTCTATGACTTCGTGGTCATCGACCTGGGGCCGGACATCAACAACGAGGTGCATTTCGCCGCGCTGGATGCCGCCGACCTGGTGCTGGCCGTGGTCCGGCCCGATGTGGCCGACCTGCACTCCACCAGCCAGACGGTGCCGCACCTGAAACAGACCTTTGGCGAGGGCATCGGCAAGTTCGAGTTGGTCATCAACCAGTGGAGTACAGAAGCGGGCCTCAAGCTGAAGGACGTGGTCAGCACCATTGGAATGAAAAAGTTCGCCCAAGTGCCCTACGATCCACAGTTCACCTACAGCAATAACCACAAGCTGCCCTTCGTGCTGGAGAAGCCCAATCCCACGTCGGATGCGATTGTCTCAATGGCCGTGCGTTTCTTTCCGCCGTTAGCCAACACCTGGGTTAGCCGGGGCGGGCAGATCGAGGGCGACGCGGCAGCGTTCAAGCCACCGGAACGCCGCAAAGAGCCAGGACTGTGGCAGCAGGTGCAGAGTGTGTTCGTGGGGAAATGAGGCAAGAGGCAAGAGGCAAGACGCAGGATGCAGGAAGCTGGAAGCTTGATGCTTGATCCAGCGACCAGTAAACCAACAACAACCAACAAGGAGAGAGGAACAATGAAGGAAAGTATCTTTTTGGAACGCGAAGCAGATCACGCGCGGCGTCTCGGATTGTCGGAGCGCCGTACCGGGATGTTGCGCCGGGCTTTGGCGCTGAAACGGGAAGGATGTACGCCTGAACGCATCCGCATACAAATGAGTGCGGAGAATGTCACCTGGGCCGTCGCCACGAGTCCACAAGACAAGTTGGAGCAGGAATTGGGTGTGGCGTGGGAAGGTGGGGTTTACGTCCCTGATAGTCCCCCTGTCCCCGCTGCCCAAGCCCAAGCCGTGGCCGAGGCCGGACGTGAACAGGCGCGGGGCGGCAACAAGCACCTACGGGCGCAGTACGGTCTGCACAATGGAAGCACCGCGCCCTACGGCTACAGCTTCGGCCCGGACATCACCGTCAAGACCACCGACGGGCAATCTTTAACCGGACACAGCTTAGTCCCTGACCCAGATACATCGGTTGTCGTAGCCGACATCTTCGCGCAGTTCATCGGTGGGGCGTCACCGTATACCATCGCCGCCGACCTGAACCGGCGCGGCATCGGCAGTCCCAGTGGCGGACGCTGGGGCGAGGCCAACGTGCGCGACATCGTGCGCCGCGCGCCGCTGTACTCCGGCTACGTCGTCTACCACGACGTGACGCACAAGCAGGCGCGCTGGACGGGGATGCTGTACCCCGGCCAACACGAGGCGCTAATCGACTGGGAGACCACCCTGGCGGTCTTGGCTGTCACCGGACGCACGCTGGAATGGACGTTTGGCCCCACACGGGAAGCACAGCAATCATAAAACAACAACACTACAACAAGGAGAAAGAAACGAGATGAGAACAAATCTATTTTTGGAAAGCACAGCCGAACACGCGGAACGCATCGGCTTATCGGAGGATCACATCCAGATGCTGCGGCGGGCGCTGACGCTGAAACGGGAAGGCTATCCCCCGGAATCCGTTTTCGTCCAAATGGGCGCAGATCATGTCACCTGGCCGGTGGCAACCAGCACGCTGAACGAACTCGAACTGGAACTGGATGTCATCTGGGAGAACAACTGCTATCTCCCTGATGATCTTACCGCCCGTGCCACGTCCCCCCAGATTGACATAGACGCGGATATGGAACAGCCACAGGCACGTGTCGGCAAAAAGCGACTCCTGGCGCAATACGGTCTGTACTCAGGTAAGCAACCGCCATATGGCTACCGGTTCGACAGTGAAGTCACTTTCAAGACCGCCGATGGACGGGTTGCGACCGGACATAGCCTGGTCCCTGATCCTGGCACAGCCACGGTCGTAGCGGACATCTTCGTGCAGTTCATTGCCGGGCTATCGCCAGATGATATCGCGGTTGACCTGAATATCTACGATATTGCCAGCCCGGAGGGGGACTATTGGGACGAGGACGTTGTGTACACCATCATACATCAAGCCGCGTTATATGCCGGATTCATTGTCCATCCTGCTGGTCAACACCAGTCGACGCGCGGCACACGAACCCTGTATCCGGGCCGCCACGAGGCGCTGATCGGCGGTGAGACCACTTTGAGAGTGTTTTCTGCCGCAGGACAAACGTTGAAATGGAAGTTTGGGCCAACGTGGCAGATTCAAATCGAGCTGATGGAGGCTCAGTAATGGCAGCGCCATCGACCTTTGCTCAACGGGTCGCCGCGCACGCCACGGCGGAGTACCCCGATCCCTACACGGGCTTGCTCGCTGCCGCCCGTGACCGCCTGACCGGGCAGTTCAGCCTGGAAGCCTTGCGCACACCCACCGCCCACGTCGAACGCGAGGCCGAGACGTTGCTACGCGCCCTGGTCGAAGAACACGCGAACGCCGCACTGCAACACGGGCGGCCTTTTACCGAGTCGCTGGAAGAGTTGGTCGCGCGCTTGCAGTACGACATCTTCGGCTACGGCGTCATCACCCCGTATCTGAATATGCCCACCGTCGAAGAGATCATGATCAACGGCCCGGACGTGATCTGGGTGGACGATGCCGAACGAGGGATGTACCGCGCCAGTATTCGTTTCGAGAGTGCGCGCGAGGTGCAGAAGCTCGTTGACCGCATCGCCGCACGGCACGGACGGCGCTTCGACCGCTCCAATCCACGGGTCAACGCCAAGATGCCAGACGGCAGCCGTCTCAACGCCGTGATGGAACCGCTGGTGGACAACGTGCCCGTCGCGGTGACGATTCGCCGCCACCGCCTGGTCGCCCGCACGCTGGATGACCTGGTACGGCTAGGGACACTCACGGAAGAAATCGCGGGCTTCCTCAAGGAGTGCGTACTGGGCTGCCTCAACCTCATTGTCACCGGTGGCACAGGGTCGGGCAAGACCAACACCCTCAATGCCCTGTGCGCGGTACTTCCACCGGAAGAACGGGTGGTCACCGTGGAAGATACCCCGGAGTTGCAACTTGGTTTGGACAACTGGATTGCGATGGTCACCACGGAAGAAACCGAGGAAGGACAGCGGGCCATCACCCTGGACGACCTGGTGATCAACGCCTTGCGGATGCGCCCGGATCGCATCGTCACCGGCGAGGCGCGCGGGGCGGAGATTCGCTCCGTCCTGATGGCGGCCAACACCGGTCACGATGGGCAGTTGTTGACCTTGCACTCCAATGGCGTCCACGAGATTGCCAACCGGGTGGTGCAGATGTGGCAACTGGCCGATTCGGGGATGGCCCCCGGCGTCATCACGCGCTATCTGGTGGACGCCTTCGACCTGGTGCTCTACATCGAGCGCGTCACGGTCAACGGACAACGTCGCCGCATCGTGCGCGAGGTCGCTGAATTGCTACCTTCACGTCAGATGGAAGGCGACATTCCGGCCATCAATGTGCTATGGCAGGACACCGGCAACGGCTTGCAGTGGACGGGTCTGTACCCGCAGACGCTGGAAGAGAGCATCTACCTGCGCACCGGGCAGCAGGTCAGCCTGCACCGCTACTTCAAACGGGGGTAAGAGCAATGCGTTTTCTACAGGGAACACAAGCTGAAGCCGAAGTTGGAATGGTCTTGGTCGTGGGGTTGATCCTGGCCTGCCTTGTAGTGTTTGTGGCGTGTGCCGCGATGTGCGCGCCGCTGGGATCTGTGTAGTGAGTCAAGGGGCAACCGCTGTCACACTCGTGCCCGCCCTGGTCGGCCTCTGGCTGGTCGGGTTGAGCGGCAGCGACCTGCGCACGCGCACTGCCCCAGCTTGGGCCACGGCCCTGCCGCTGGCAGTGTTGGGACTGCTACGCACCCTGGTCATCCCACCGGATAGCGCGGTTGTGCCGGGCGGTGCAGCGATGGGGTTCGCCCTGCTGATGCTCCTGCTGTCCGACACGCCGTCCGCTGTCTTCCCTGCTGGAGCCGCCGCGTTCTGCGCCGGACTCTCCGGGGAGCAGGCGCAAGTCCTGGTGGGCAGTTGGATCGCGGCGTTGGTGCTCACTGACCTGAACATTTGGGGCGCAGGGGACGGCAAGGTACTCGCCGTGTTGACGGCGCTGTATCCCGATGTGCGACTTGTTGTGGCCTTGGGCATCGCTTTGCTCGCGGGCGGTGTGGTGACTTTGTTACGGAAACGCCCGCGAAGCGGCAACCGCCACACCTTCCCCGCCATCCCCTGGTTGGCGGTGGGAACGGCGCTGTATCTGGCACTGATAGCGGTCAGCGGTCAGCCGTCAGCGATCAGCTTCGGGCTTCCAGTATCGAGTATCCAGCTTCAAACAACAAGCAACCAGTCATAGGAGGTTCACATTGAATACACCGACTTTACTTTTCGCCGCCCTGGCCGCCGCCGGGGTGCTCCTGGCCTGGATCGGGGCGACGACGCGCGCCTACGTGCGCCTCGTGCCCATCGATCAACGGGGACTGCTGGCGCAGTTGAACGCGCGCTTGCAGGCCGCTGACATCCCCTTGTCGGCCCGCGAGTTCCTGCTTACGGGTCTGGGGATCGGCGCGGCGCTGGCCGGGGGTGCACTGGTCATCCTGGGGCCAACGGTTCTGGCCGGGGTCGTCATCTGCCTCGGCCCGGTCATCTACTGGCAGGTGTGGGCGGCCAAACAGGAACGCTTCAAGCGCGAGTACGTCAACGCGCTCAGCCAGGCCATCGAGACCTTGCTGCGGGCCTACAGCGCCAATCCCAACTTGACCGCCGCCCTACACGAAGCCACGCCCTATATGCGCGAACCGGTGCGCGGCGACTTCGTGCAGGTGGTCACATCCTTGCAGACCCGCGCCACGTTGAGCGACGCCATCTACCAGGTGGCAGAACGCCGTCACAATCCCTACTTCGATATGCTGGCCGAGGCCCTCGTCGTGCGCGAGCAGCAGGGCGGCAAACTCAAGACCGTCCTCGAAGGACTGCAAAGCCTGCTGCGCGGCGTGATCCAGATTCAGAACGAGGTGCGCGCCCGGCAGACACAGCCCAAACTGGAAGGCACGATTGTCGCCGTGGCCCCCTTCGTCTTTCTGACCTTGCTCAAGCTGGCGCTGCGCGACTACGAGGGCGGCTTCTACGCCACCCTCGACGGGCAGATCGTGTTAGCCGTGGCCATTGTTTTCTCCGGGGTAGCCTACTTGCTCTCGCAGAAGATCGCCAAGGCGGGTTTAGATCTCGAAGCCCAAGGAGGTGTGCGATGACGTCTAGCCTGTGGTTTGCCTTCTTGGGTGGTCTGGGCACGTTCCTGGCGCTCAATGCCGGGCAACGTCGCGCCCCGCGCACTTTGCGCGTGCGCCTGGGCCTGGAACAGGTGCAAGCGCGGCGGCCCCTGGTGGACCGCTTGTTCGGTACGTGGGCGGAGACCCTGTTACAACGCCGTGATGCCACCGACGTGGAAACGCGGCTCAAACAGGCCGGGTTCTGGCAGCGGGTCGGGGCGCTGTATCCCGATGTGCGCACCTTCTACGCCTACAAGGTCGCCAGCGCCACGCTGTTAGCCGTGCTGGGCCTGGGTGCAGGGTTGATCCTGGCCTCTCTCGGTGGTTTCAGTCCCGCGACGAGCCTGGCCGTGGCTGTGGCGACCGGGATACTCGGCTTCTTCTTACCGGATATGGACTTGAAGGGCAAGGTGTCGCGCCGCGACGATCAAATGCTTGCCGATATGGCCTCAGCCTTGGATCGGCTGGCGAACTTCCTGGCGGCGGGGTATCCCCTGGCCCAAGCAGTGCAGCAGTTGGCGGAGCGCCCCGGTGGGGTGTTCGTCGCCGAACTGCGGCCCGTCGCGGCGCACTACAACGTCAGCGGCGATCTGGCAGCGGGGGTGGAAGCCTTGCTGGAAAACAACGGCAACCTGCCGCCGCTGATCCCCTTCGTGACGCTGCTGCGCACAGCGGCGCGGTTGGGCGGCGGCGTGAGCGAGGCATTGCGGGCGTTGGCCGCGGAACTACGGACGGAGTTGACCCAGCGCATTACGGCGCGGGGCTATCGCAACACGGTCTTGATGATCGTCCCGGCCTTCTTCGCCATCCTCGCCACGCTGTTGGTGCTGGCCGCGCCCGGCGCATTGCGCGCCTTTGCCAGCCTGGGGACGGGCGGCTTTCTGTGAGTTGGCTGTCCCCGGCACGAAAGGAGGTGATGCCTATTGAATGACGACAACTAACCCATAACGGTCCCGCACCTTACCGGGGACGCAAGTGTTCCCTTGCGTCCCCACTTAACCGAAGCCATTCATAGTTCAGCCAAATCAGTTCCAGTCAGAAGGAGGAAAGATAAGTCTATGAACATCGTGCAACGCACAATCAACACTGTGACCTTGACCTACCTGCGAGCCAGCCAGCGCCTCGCGGCGCATCCCGTCGCGCGACGGCTCAGCGCCTTGCAGCGTGGGCGGGTAAAGCAGGCTTTGGCCCGCGAAGAGGGGCAAGGCTTGCTGGAGTACATCATTGGCATCGCCGGCGTCTTCGTCGTCGCCGCAGCGGTGTTGGCGCTATACCGCGCCATCCGTGGCAAGTACGGCGAAGCGACCAACAGCGTCAATTCGCTGACCATCACCGCGCCTTAGAGCGTGCGCCGGGGAAGGCGACGTATCCCGCAAGGCGGGTTACGCGCCTTCCCCGGCCTGATCCAGGAATCACACAGATGAATAAAACAACACAACACCAAAAAGAACAAGGCCAGGCCCTCATCGAGATGCTGTTGGTCTTGCCGGTCTTTCTGTTCCTGACCGGCGCGATCATCGGCGTCGGCTGGGCCTACTGGGTACGCCTGAACCACGTCGCCTATGCCCAGGATGCCACCACAATGGCGGGCAAGGCCAATGCCGTAGACGCAGGCCAGGCATGGGCCGCGCGCTTTATGCAAGGGTCCAATGTGGACTTCGGGGCGCGGACGACGGTCGCGCCGTTGACACTACAACGCGGTGTCCAGGCTACGGCTCGTTACGATGCCCCGGCCCTGCTCTTGTGGGATTTGGCCGCACCGGAGGTCACCGCCGGAGCGTTCACCCGTTGGGAGCAGTTCTACCCCGGCCCACCCGCGCCGGGCGCGTTTGAATAACGGTGACACAGCACCATACCATATCACAAGGAAAGGACAAACACACAATGCGAAAGAAACGAATTTTAACGCTTGCCCTACTGGGCATTCTCATCATCTCCAACGTCGTGCGCGCCGTGGCTGCCCCGGCTGCACCGACCGCACCGTCGCGCCTCTTGACCTACCAGGGGCACTTGCTGGACGCTACCGGGCTGCCGGTGGCTGATGGTGCATACCCAATGGCCTTCAGCCTGTGGGATGCCGCGACAGACGGCGCACAGCTTTGGGGACCGGAGGTGCATACCGTGACCGTCAGTGACGGCTACTTCGCGCTGCTCTTGGGCACTGAGATGCCTCTCGATCCGGCCCACTTCACCGGCAACACCTATCTGGAGATTGCCGTGGGCGGCGAGACGCTCACCCCCCGCCAGCCGTTGGGGGCCGTGGCGTATGCGCTGGGTGCGTCCCAGGCCGAACACGCCGCGACCGCCAACGATGCGGCACTGTTGAGCGGGGCTGCACCGGAGGTCTACCACGACTGGCGCAATCTCACCCACGTCCCGGATGGTTTTGCCGATGGCATCGACAATGACACGGTCTACACCGATGCCGATGCATTGTCGGCGGTGCAGGCCGCCGGGTATCTCACTGCCACCGGCGTCATCGACGTGTTGAGCACAACGCACACGTTGACCATCACCGTGGCTCACGCCCTCACCGCGAGCGACGCCGAGACCCTCAACGGGCAGGCTGGGGCCTACTACCTAGACTGGCGCAACTTCATCAATGTACCGGACGACTTCGCGGACGGCATCGATAACGACACCACCTACCAGGCTGGTTCTGGGCTAAGCCTTGACGGGACGACGTTCAGCGTCACCGGCGCACCCTGGTTTGGCCTGACCGGTATCCCGGCTGGCTTCGCCGATGGCATTGACAACGACACGATCTACACCGACGATGATGCGTTGGCCGCTGTCAGCGCGGCAGGATATGTAACGTCCAGCGAGGTCATCTCCGTCGTCAACCAGGCAGGCTACGTCACCAATGTACAGGTGTTGACGCTCATCACTAACACCACATCGCACACCGCAACGTATGCCTACACTGCCGAAGACGCCGCGACTCTCAACGGGCAGGCCGGGGACTACTACCTGGACTGGCACAACTTCACCAATGTGCCGGACGGCTTCGCCGACGGCGTGGACAACGACACGACCTACAGCGCCGGTTCAGGGTTACATCTTGATGGCACTACCTTCAATGTCACCGGTGCGCCGTGGTCAGGCCTGGCTGGCATCCCGGCAAGCTTTGCCGATGGCATCGACAACGACACCATCTACACTGACGGAGACGCACTGTCGGCTGTGGAAGCCGCCGGTTACGTCACCTCTAGCGAGATCATCTCCGTGGTCAACCAGGCTGGCTACGTGACCGATGTGCAAGTGCTGACCCTCATCACCAATACGACGGCGCACACATCGACGTATGCCTACACTGCCGGCGACGCCGCGACCCTCAACGGGCAGGCTGGGGACTACTACCTGGACTGGCGCAACTTTACGCACGTGCCTGACGACTTCGCTGACGGCGTGGACAACGATACCACCTACAACGCGGGTTCCGGGTTGCGCCTCGATGGTACAACCTTCAGCGTCACCGGCGCACCGTGGTCAGGGCTGACCGGTGTACCTGCAGGGTTTGCCGATGGGGTGGACAATGATACTACCTACACGGCGGGCACTGGGCTAACGCTCTCCGGCAACCAGTTCAATGTTGCTGCGCCATATCGCCTGCCGCAGGCGTGCGCTGCCGGACAGATCGTCGAATGGAACGGGACGACCTGGGTATGTGCGGCGGACAACGATAGCGGCGGCGACATCACTGCGGTCACTGCCGGCACAGGATTGACTGGTGGGGGGACGACGGGCAGTGTAACGCTCAATGCCGACACTGCCTATCTACAACGCCGCGTCAGCAGCACGTGCGCGGCGGGCAGCAGCATCCGCGCTATCAATGCCGACGGCACGGTGATCTGCGAGGCCGACGACAATACCACCTACAACGCCGGAACGGGTCTCGCCTTGATCGGCACGCAGTTCAGTCTGTCCACACCTTACCAACTTCCTCAAACGTGCGCTAACGGGCAGATGCCGCAATGGAACGGTACAACGTGGGATTGTGGCAGTCCCGTTGCCCCTGGCTATGCCCGCACCCTGGTCGTCGCCGCGAGTGGCGGCGACTTCACCACGGTGCAGGCCGCCGTCAACAGCATCACCGACGCCAGTGCCACGAACCCGTACCTGATCTGGATCGCACCTGGTATCTACGCCGAGACGGTGACGCTGAAGCCCTACGTCCACTTGCAAGGCGCGGGCCGCGATGTCACCGTGCTACAAGGCAACATCACCGACGACAATGGGAGTCCGACGGACAAAGCGGCACTCATCCTGGACAACAATACCAGCGTGCGTGACCTGACGGTGAACAATACTGGCAGCGGCGGACAAACTCGCGTAGGCATCCTCGTGCCAATGGGGAAAAGCAATGTGCGCGTGGCCAATGTCACTGTGAGCAGTGGGGGCACAGCGAACAGCAGCGTTGCCGTATGGCTGACTGGGGCGGCTACGCTGGAGAACGTCACGGCGACAGCCAGCGGCGGCACGGTTTTCAACGGGGCAGTGATGCTCAAGGATTATATCGTCACCCCCGGCGCTCCGCTCGAAGTGTACCTACAAGGGGGCACGTACACCGCCAGCGGTGTGAATGCGATTGGAATCAACATCAATGATGCCAATAGCCGGATGGTCATCGACAATGCGCGTGTCGTCGCGACCGATGCCCTGTACAGTGACGGCTGGATCGAGGTCTACCACAGCATCCTGGAAGCACCCACCCACGTGGTGGTCAATACCCAGGCCGGGCAGCCGCAGCGCGTCCTCGTCAAGCACAGCGACTTCGTCGGCGCAGGTGGCATCTTCAACGCCATCACCTGTGTGGCGGTGAGTCGCGGCGCAGCGTTTGGGGCGACGACGTGTCCGTAAGGGAGGCTAACGATGCGACGAATGCTGATGCAACGTATACTGTTACTCCTGCTCCTTCTGAGTTGCTGTCTCGCTGCACCTGTAACGGCGCAAGCCCCCGGCCCGCAGCGCGTCACGGCGGACACGCTCCACGCCGCCGCTGGCGGCACGCTGACCAACGGGCGCTACACCCTGCACGGCACGTTGGGCCAGATCAGCGTCGCCACCTCGCGCAACACGCACAGCACCGTCACCGGCGGTATCTGGTCCGGCATCAACGCCGCTGAGGTGTTGGTGCTCGAAAAGACCTACCGCGATGTTACTCCCGCGCGTACCGAGGTCGGGGAAACGCTGACCTTCATCGTCGCCGTGACCAACAACGGGGTACGCCCGCAGGCTAACATCGTCCTCAGCGACACGCTGCCGCTGGGCTTGACCTTGCTACCACAGAGCGTTACGACGGACAAGGGCACGGTCACGGTGGGCGACAATGCCCTCACGCTGCACCTGGCGGCGTTGAGCTACGAGGAAATCGCGGTGCTGACCTATCGCGCCACGGTGGACGCTGGAACGGAAGGGCAAACACTGATCAACACTGCCACTGCGCACAGTGACACTTACGGACCGGTCAGTGAGTCGGTCAGTGTATCCATATATCGTCCGACACGCATCTTCCTACCGTTGATTATGCGTGGCTATCCCCCTGCGCCACCCGTGGTGCAGGTCGTGGATGCGCCGGGAACGTGTCCGGGCCTCAGCATTGAGCTGGACACCTTCTACCGCGATGCCTTCGACGGGGAGAACGACAACGACTGGTATGCGTTTCAGGCTATCGCCGGGCAGACCTACGTGCTGGAAACGGGCAACCTGGGGCCGCAGGGTGACACACTGCTGGCCTTGTACGCCGCGACAGACTGTGGGATGCCCCTGGCGGAGAACGATGACATCAACTACCCGCACGATGTAGCTTCGCGCATCGTGTGGACAGCGCCGGCGAACGGCGTCTACAGTGCCCTGGTGCGCAGCTACGACTGGCGCGTGTATGGGCCAGACACCGGTTACACCTTGCGGGTGACGCGCGGCAGTGGAGTTACGCCGCAGAGCGTGCTGCCGCCCAGCGACAAACCTACGCCTTTGCCAACACCGACGGCATTGCCGGATACCGATGCCCGTATCTCACGGCGCGTACCAGGTTTGGCCGCGCCCGTCGCCGAGAAGCCGACCCCGCCACCTACGCCGGTCAAGCCGCCGGTTGCCCCGACGCCCACCGGTCTAGCGACGCCGGAGGTAATCCCTGTGCAGACGCAGATCGTGCTGTTGCCGGAAACGGGGCACGCGGGACGCCTCAGTGGAGCTGGCCTGGTACTGGCTGTGTTGGGCGCTGCCACACTGTGGCGTGCGCGGAGGTCTGTGGCGTGATGCGCCGAGTTCTCGCGCTTCTCGTGCTGGGGATGGTGGTGTGGGCCACGCCGGTGGCGGCGCAGAAACCCACACCGCCACCCACGCCCGCACCGGTCGCGCCGCCGGTCGTGGAACCGTCCGCTGCACCGACCAAAGCGCCGGAGCCACCGACGCCCACGATGGGGCCGCTGCTGACGGCGACGCCGGTGGCCCTCCCCCCGACAGCGACAGCGGCGTGGCCCACGGTGACGGCTACGACGGCGGCAACACTGGCAGTGCCCACGGAGATGCCAGGTACACCGGCAGTGACCTTACCGCGTCCCACCGCGACGTCAGCAATGATGCCCACAGTGGTAGCTACGGCGACGCTCAGTTTTGTGCCGACCATCACGCCACCGGCCACACCTGCCCAATGGCCGACGTTGCCAGGCTGGGTGTGGCCGGTGGCCGCCGGTGTGGGCCTGTTGGTCCTATGGCTCATCGTGCGCTTCGTGGGCTACACCCGGCAAGACCTGGCGATGAAGCGCCGGATGATCGCTGAGGATATGGCGGCGCGCGTGGCTGCCCACCGCCGTGACGTGACCGCGCAGCTACAGGAGACCGACGCCTGGCGGCACGTGCTCGGCCAGATCGCTACCGATGTGTTGGGCCAACCGGTGCGCATCATCGGGAACACCTTGCCGTACATCAACGCCGACGACCTGGCCTTTACCGCGCTGGATGCTCAGGGGGTGAGCTACTGCTTCACCGTGACCCCGCGCAAGTTACCAGGCCAGGTCTACCGACTGGACAACCCGGAGGCGCAAGCCGAGGTCTCCGCTGTGTGGCACTATCTGGCGGCACAACGATTGCAAGGCACGCTCCCCGCCGTCCCGCGCCAGGCGACGTGGGTGCTGGTCGTGCAACGGCCTGTCACCCCGCAGGTGCGGCGGCGTGCCAACCGGCGTTGGTGGCTTGGATTCGCGCTGGGCTTCCTTTTGCTGATCGCCTTTAGTACCCTGGTCGGCGCGCGGCTGGTGCAGGCGCACCTGGCGACGCCAACGCCTGTCTTGGCTGCCGTCACCCTGGTCAACGAGACGGGTGAGACAGTAAGTCTTTGGACGCTGGGCAATGAGCCGACGTGCGTGGTCTGTCCGGAAGCAGCCTTGTCGCCCCAGGAGAGCCGCACGCTGGACGTCACCCCCGGCCCGGCGCTCTGGGAAGTCGTCCGTGCGCCCTTCGGCGATTTCTACACCGCCTACCGCATCGGCCTGGTCGAAACCTATGTCGCGCCAGGCGCAACCGCGCGAGACACGGTGATCACCCTTACAAAAATGCCATTTACCAATGGGAGGTAGAACAATGCAAACTCATAACCCACAACCCTTAACCCACAACCCGCCGGGCCAGGCGCTTATCGAAATGCTCATCGCCTTGCCGCTGCTGCTTCTGATCCTGGCCGCGGTCATCGGCTTTGGGCGCGTGCTCTTCGTGGCCCTCGCCGTCGACCAGGCCGCCTTCACCGGCGGACGCTACGCCGCCGAAAGCCTGAATCCCTACCAGGCCGCGTACCAGGCATACCGCGCCACGTCAATGAACCTGACCGCTAACGGCATCGACGCTGGGGCAATGGCCTGGCAACTCGACGCCGCCGGCTGGCAACGCGGCGGGACGGTGACCAACTACGCTGGCGTTGCTGTCCCGGTCAATGACATCCCGCTGGCCCCGTTGCTCTTCGGCGGTGACCGCGTGACGCTGTGGCAAGGCGCGACCTTCCGCATTGAAAGGTGGAAGTCGAAATGGCAGTGAGGAGCGGGAGTAGGAAGTATGGAGTAGGAAGTAAGGGGCGCGCCCGACTCCCGGACGAGCAGGGACAAGTGCTGGTATGGGTACTGGTGCTGCTGCCTTTGCTCCTGCTGATGGCGGCGCTTTTGATCGAAGGCGGCTTGATGTACCGCACCTACCGGCTGGCACAGATGGCGGCGGATGCAGCAGCGCACGCGGCCGCCCAGGAACTCGACGTGGCCTTGTATATGCGCACCGGGCGTGTAGCGTTGACGCCCAATGCCGCGACCGTGGCGCGCAACATCGCCGCGACCAACACCCGTGGCCAGGTGACCTGCGGCGTCCCGCAAGTGTGGGCCAACCGCGTGGAACTCATCTGTCAAGCGGACTTACACCCCGTCGTCCTCATCGGCGGTCCCACGGTTCACGTCAGTGTACGTGGCCGCGCCCGACCCGCGTGGGGTGCAACGGTGGAGAACGAATGAAGAATCAGCGAATGGAGAATGATGCTGAACGCCCATCCGCTCATTCGCTGATTCGCTCATTCTTCCATTCTTTCATTCGCTCATTCGCTGATTCTGTGTTCTTAACTCGCAACTCATAACTCTCAAGGAGGAAGTTCAATGAAACGACAACGACAACAACGAAAACTCAAACGTACCAGCTACATCTTACTGGCCGTCGGGATTATCTTCGGCGGTATCGTGCTGGCCGGTGGGGGGCGGCTGTACCGCTGGCTCACCGCGCCGCGCATTGACCCACAGGCGACGCCGTTGCCCCCCACGGCGACTGCCTTGCCGTCACCAACGGCGACACCACGACCAACCGGGTGGCAAGAACAACGCGACGCGCGCAGTGGGACGGTGTATCTCACCCCGCCCGCAGTCGAAGAACAGGCGTTACGCACGGCGTTCGCCGTGCTCGTGCAGCGTACTCGCGTGGAAGCCGCCGACGAAGCGACGCTGCTCGCCTACGACCGCGAGGCCAGCATTGCTCAGGCGCGGGACTACGTGGCCGCGGACTTCGCCTGGCCTTTGCTGGACACGCCGTTCGTCTTTGTTCACACGGCGTTGGGACCGGAGAATGTCATTCGCTGTGACGATACGACACACTGTTCGGTGACTCAGGCCGTGCTCGGTATCCAGGCCGTGTTGATCTTCGATCCGACGATGTGCCAATCGTCGGGCAGTGTGCCGTGTCTGACGCAGCTTGGCGATGACCAGATCGACACCCGCGACAACCTGGTGACGGCAACCTTTATCCAGGGCGCGGACGGCGTCTGGCGGCTCACCGGCTGGGAGGCCATTGCCTTGCCTGCCCCGCCGGATACGTGGTAGAGGAGATGAATATGCACACGAACGACAGACGTAAAACCGTTTTACGCATCGGCCTCTTGCTGCTGGTCAGTGGGCTGGTGCTGTGGGCATTGGCAATGTTCGTCACACCGGCAGGCGCGTGTTGTACACCGCCGGAGAACAGTTGTTGCGGCGCTCCTACCAGCGGCTGCTTCAAGTGCGCCAGCGGTGGGTCTGGCGGCGGTGGGGGCGGCGGAAGTGCGACGCCGGTTCCTCCTGTCCCGACGCCTGGTGAAGGTGGTGGTGGAGGCGGCGGTACACCCGCGCCTCCCCCTCCCACGGCGACACCCCCGGCGGGTTTGCCCGGCGGAGGCTTCTACCGGATCAGTTGCGATATGCTGATCCCCGGCTGTCCCCACGCCTGGACGGTGGTTCTGTGGTGGTGTATGCCGAGCGGCCAATGCTACGTGGTGCAAGCCCGTTGCGCTGCTGAAGGCGAATGTGACCTGGTGACGCCTGTGCCGCGTCCCACGCCCGAGCCGGGCGAGGGCAGCGAGTGGCCGTGCCAGGATGTACCCGATGTCTACCCCGGCGGCATCGACCAGGCCTGTGATGACTGGCAATGGAACATCGACGTGCAAGTCCAGATTCCACCCGCGCAAGTGCTGCGCAATCCCTGGCCGCGTTCGCTGGTCGGCTTGCCGACGAAAATCTGGTACACCGATGCGCCTAACCGTGTCGAAGCCTTTTCCGCAGGCAAGGCGTTTCCCTGTGCCGTAGACTACGGTGCCGCCTACAGCGATCCGAGCACTGTCCCGGCGTGTCCGTCGCCGGTGGGCCAACCCGCTGAAGGGACGCGCGTCAACCTGCAACTCGGCGCGGCCTGGCAACGCTGGACGCAAGGGGCGGCAGGGGTCTACGGCTTCACCCCACCGTATGAATCCCTGATCTCCGTGGGCGACCGCGCGTGGAATGGCGGCGGCAGTACCATCCAGGGCAACTACCTGGAACATACCTTCCAGACCTCGTCGTATGGCCTCACCGCCAACGGCCCGCGCTGGAATCCGGCGTGCCAGGACCGCGACTGCACCTGTGACGAACGGGTGCTGGCCTGGGATATGCCGGCGTATCAGGGCGGGGTGCAGACCTGGTGGTATCCGCAGTGGACGTGGAAGTACGACGAGCTGCAATGTGCGCGCCGCGAGTGGGGCGACTGCTTCTACCGCGCCGAGCCGCCGTTGGGCATCTCTGCGCGCGGGTGCAGTTCCGGGGAACACGCCGGGGAAGCCGACTGGTATCAGTTGGAGCAGTGTGTGGAATGGCGTTGGCGCAACAATACGGGGCCGCTGTTCGGCTGTGCCGGTCAACAACAAGGCGCGTGGTGTGTCTATGACTTGCGCTTACTCGGCTATACGCCAATGGTCACCTGGGCTGCGGCCCAGACTGCCGGGGCCGATGCCAGTGGAGTGCAGTGTGGCAGCTTTACGCCCGGCCTGGCGATTCCTGTCATCGAGGTGCAGGCGGTGGTGGAGCCGTAAATCGTGATGCGTGATACGTGAGATTGTCTGCGGTCACGCATCACATCTCACGTATCACGCGCTTGAACAATGAGCTAAGTTTCATCAAAACGATCAACGAGGAGGAATCTATGAACAACATATCTTTATCAGGGACAGTGGTCCGGCGGCGGGTGTCGCCGGATCAGACGACGGTGTATCGGGTGTTGATCCCACGCCAGCCGGGGATGTTGCCGAATCCCGACGGCAAGAACTTCGACGCCATCGATGTGTGTTTCCCGCAAGCCGTGGGGCGTGCGCCGTCGTGGAGCCAGGGCGACCAGGTGGAAGTGGCCGGGTTCTTGCAGCAGCGCGACACGCGGGAGAACCTGGTACATCTGGTGCGCCGCGCCGAGGGCTTGGGCGATGCGGAGCGCAATGAACTCGCGGCGAACGCACAGGGCTTTGTGCAGCAGGCCAAGGTCGAGGTCGTGGCGACGCAGTGGCGGTGGCTAGGGAGGCGGGAGGAGGAGAAGAGGTAGTCTCACGCGTCTATTGATGGCTAGATCTTGAACAACATCGTCCCTGCAGATCACTTGCGGGGACGGTATCTTTTCAGAAATTACTCCCGATGTCTGGTCACTGACCAACTCACTCTCGACAGTAACACTCTGGGCTTTCGTGTGGTTGTCGATACTGCTCTCAAGCAAGCACGCATCGGCTACACCGGCATGGACGGCGTACCCACGCAGAAGTGCAACGGCGTCGTCCGCGAGTTCGAGGCATCCGGGCACACTGTCCTGCTGGCGGGTACGGGCACGCTTAACCGAGGCGTGACGATCAACGGGGCGAATCACGTCATCACCCTGAACACCGGATGGTCGCCGGAGACCACACTACAGGCCGAAGACCGCTGCCATCGCCGAGTGCAGACCAAACCCGTCCACGTCCACTACATCCTCAACGCCAACACGACGGAGGAGCAGATGTGGGAACTGCTCAACCAGAAGGCTGCTGCCCAACGCGCCGTCTTCGACAAAGAGGCCCTCTACAAGAGTGTCGAGGAGGTGATGAGCGAGGCCGTCAGCACGCAGATGCAGGTGGCAAAGGCCGTCACCGAGAACGAGCGGGAAGCGTTCAGCGTTCAGCCGTCAGTGGTCAGAGTTCAGCTAGTGACTATCCTCGATGCTCAACTCACCACTCGCTCGCATCCCCAAACCTGTCGATTCCGCCCAAAAGTCATACGTCGGCGCGGCACAACTCGCGCTAAGTGGCCCTTTCAGAAACTCGGCGCGCAGGGCAAGCAAACACGCAAGCGCAAGCCGGTGATTCTGCCGGAACAACAACTGTCACTGTTTTGGATGCTAGCGGCAACGGACTGAGCGCCAGACACAGGGGATTTCCTCGTATGAGGGGAAGCCCCTTTTTGTTTGACAATCAATGTTATCTGAGTATAGTGACTGGAAGTTAAGGTTTACCGTCAGGTAGCTCATTTAGTTTGGGTGTGTTTCATCTGAGTCAGGTACACGCACTTGGGTTCAGTGCGTTGCACCTGGGCACTCTCAACTGAAATGAAACACACCCCATTGATTTGCGTGAAAAGGTAGCATATAATCATTTTATACAGCGCCACTCCGGGGGAGCGCGCGTCCACGCTTGGGCTTTAAAGAAGAAGCACCCTAACCCCTCCTGGGCTCCGGAGACGAAGACTTGATCCAGGGTCTTGACAGTCAGGCAGTGAAATTGTTCTTATTCTGCATGGCATATCATATGGTTATCCTCCTATGGATGTAGGGTTTGCTGCCCTACATTCTATGAAAACCTGCCATATGGCACAACTGTAGTTGGGCGGCTTGTTCCGTCACTGTGATTTTTCAGTAACCAGAAAGGAGACTTAAATGAACACCCTCACGCGAAGAATTCTCACAAAAGTATTGCATCTTCTCATTGTCATTGTAATTGTTGGAATGCCACTGGAAACCACTTCGGCAAAAACTGTTTACGCCACTACGACCTTCGTCGTTACCAAAACCGCTGACACCAACGACGGTGCTTGTGACGCGGACTGTTCGTTGCGCGAAGCGATCATCGCTGCCAACGCCACCCCTGGCGACGATATCATTACCTTGCCTAGTGGAACTTACACTCTATCCATTGCTGGGACTGACGAAGATTTGGCTGCAACAGGTGACTTGGATATCGCCAGTAACCTGACTATCAATGGCGCAGGCGCAAGGACTACTATCGTCAATGGTGGGGGGATTGATAGAGTATTTCATATCACTGGCGCGTTCACAGTGACTCTCGTGAACTTAACCATTAGCGGAGGCAACTACTTCGTGCCCACCACGAGTAAGGGCGGCGGTATATTCAATGCCGGCGGCACACTTACACTAACCAGTGTCACGGTCGAAAGTAATACTGCCTTCCTGGGTGGCGGCATTTACGACCTTAACGGCACACTAATGATCTCAAATAGTACCATCGGCAACAACTCAGCCGTCAATGGCGGAGGCATTAGTAGTTCAGGTACCCTGACTATTCTCAATAGCACAGTCAGTGGGAATAGTTCCGAAGGCTCTGGCGCTGGTATTGCGACTTCTGGGACCACCAACCTTAATAATGTGACTATCACCAATAATGAGGTTTGGTATTCGGGCGGTGGAGCAGGAATTTCCGGAAATGCCAATGTCAAGAATACAGTTATTGCTGGTAATACAGCGGTAAGTGGTAGTCCAGATTGCACAGCAACACTAAACTCTCAAGGATACAACCTTATTCAAAACACAGACGGATGTACTATCAATGGTGACACTACCGGTAACATAACCGGCCAGAGTGCTAACCTTGGCCCATTGCAAGACAATGGTGGTTCCACATTTACTCACGCCCTGCTTTCTGGCAGCCCTGCGATTGACGCTGGCAACCCTGCCGCACCTGGCAGCGGAGGAAATGCTTGTGAGGCCACCGATCAACGCGGCCTTTCCCGACCTCAAGGGGACTCTTGCGATATGGGTTCATACGAAGTGGGCAATTTGCCATTTAATTGCGCGAATGTGACCGAAATCCCTCAAAGCGAGTGCGAGGCACTGGTGGCCTTGTACGAATCTACTGCCGGGGATAACTGGTACAACAGTAACGGTTGGCTCGCGACGAATACACCGTGTAGTTGGCATGGGGTTACATGTGTTTCTGAGCAGGTAGTACAATTACGGCTCCCAGGCAACAATTTGACCGGAGCGTTGCCAGGGGAAATCGGGAATTTGACATCTTTAACGCTTCTTGACTTAGGAGAATTGTATATTCCCAATCCAGGCCTACTCCAAGTTAACTATCTAACTGCCTTACCTCCAGAAATTGGCAATCTCAAGGCGCTAACACTTCTAGATATGCAATTCAGCGGACTGACAAGTCTACCAGCGGAGATTGGGGATCTGAGCGCATTGACAAGACTAGAGCTAAGGTTCAGTTACCTAAAAACTTTGCCGGAACAAATCGGAAACCTAAGCACTTTAACGTATCTTGATTTATACGCTGGGGACTTGATAACTTTACCAGTAGAAATTGGTGGTCTAAGCGCATTGACAACCCTTGACTTGGGATACAATGATTTGATAGCTTTACCATCTGAACTTGGGGCATTGACCAAGCTGACGCGCTTTGTGCTAGATCACAACAAACTGACCGGTCCTATTCCATCCTGGATTAGCAATCTCACTGCATTGCAGTATCTTGACCTTTCCCAAAACCAATTTACCGGCCCTATTCCGCCCTGGATTGGCGACCTAACCGCGCTAACACAGCTTAATCTAGCCTTAAACCAACTAAGTAGTCCTATCCCACCAGAGATTGGTAGCCTCACCTCATTATGGGCACTTTACTTGCAATCCAACCAGTTAGGTGGCTCAGTCCCACCAGAGATTGGTAATCTTGCAGCATTGACGACGCTTTACCTATATGATAATCTCCTTGAAGGTGAAGTGCCTACCACATTAACACAGTTACCGCTTAGTCGCTTCTTCTTCTACGGTACCAACCTGTGTACATTGTCCACAAGTGAAGTTCAGACTTGGCTCAACAACATCTCCAATCTTTATGGTACTGGTTTGATCTGCGGCGAAGGACTGGGTAGTCTGAACGGTAGAGTTACTCTGACCGATACTGTTCCTGCTACTGGTGTAGAGGTCAATCTTTATCGTTCTTTGTTCTCGAATCAGTGGAGACACCTTACCACTACCCACACCACCGCCAACGGCACCTACCACTTCACCGACCTGGGCCAAGGCCTCGGCATTGACTACCGGGTGCAGTTCGTAGACCCCACCCACCAACTAGCTCCGCAATACTACGACGCCAAACCCACCATTGCTACGGCAGACATCATCACCATCACGCCGGGTGTGCCGCGTACGGGCATCGACGCCGTTCTGGCCCTGCCGCAGCCCCCCGCCGTCGGGGTGGAGACAGAGACAGGCAGCGTCGCCTACAACCCTGACGGCACAGCGCAGATTATGATGCCTGCGCCCAATCCTAGTGACATTACCGTCACTCGTGCTGTCACCTGCGCCATCGGCGTACCAAGCGCGGTGACGTTGACGCTCTCCACCGGCCCGCAGTACGCAATGGCCAACGTGAGCAGCAACGTGTATCAGGCCACCATTCCCGCCGTCGACCTCACCGGCAACGCCACGCTCCGCGTCATCGCCGTTTGCAGCGATGGCACATCCACGACCACTGTGGGCTACATCACGCTCTACGATCCGAGCGGCGTCGTGTCTGACGTGCAGACCGGAGAGCCTGTAGTTGGTGCTACGGTCACGCTGTACAATGTGCCAGGCTGGGAACCCAAAACTGGCCCGGACGACGACCGCCCCAACACCTGTGAGTCCAACCTCTCCAAGCCGGCGGACGCACCGTGGAGCCAACCCGCCCCCACGCACTTGGGCATCATCTCGAATGCCGACGTTACGCCGACTGATCCGAAACTGCCCTACCAACACACCACAGTGGACGGTTACTATGGGTGGGACGTGAGCCAGGGTTGCTGGTACGTCACTGTCGAGGCGGAAGGATACGAGCCGCTCACCAGCCCGGTGGTGGGCGGCCCGCCGGAAGTGACTGACCTCGACCTGCAACTGACGCCGCGGACGAGCGCGTGTCCCGCGCCGTTGACGGATGTGGGCATCCGTGGCCCACTCAACGTGACTAGCACGCTCTACATCAACACCCTCTACACCTTCCAGGCCGTCATCACGCCCACGAACGCCACCTTGCCCATCACCTATACCTGGGAGCACGAACCGCAAACCGGGCAAGGGACAGCTACGGCTATCTATCGCTGGAGCGCGCCGGACACGTATACCGTCACGCTCACGGCGGAGAACTGCGGCGGACCGGTCACGGTCACGCGGGAGTTTGTCGTAGAATACAGAGACGCATTTATGGTTTACCTGCCACTTGTGCTACGCCAGCCCTGAGCGTATAGTATGTGGGGCAGACATTCCTGTCTGCCCCACAATCACCAACCCATCATCAAGCAAAGGAGTATGATAGTGAAAAGCATCTGCAATAGACACACAGTAAGCTTCATCCTGTTATTGACCCTACTGTTACCGGCAGGGATGACCACGCAAGCCGCCGCCCCGACGAGTCCCGCGCAATTCGATTGCGCCAATGTGACCGAAATCCCCCAAGCCGAGTGCGAGGCGTTGGTGGCGCTGTACGAGTCCACCGACGGGGGTAACTGGACCAACAACACCGGCTGGTTAACGACAAATACACCGTGTTCATGGTTTGGGGTTACATGTGAATCCGGCAATGTGAGTGGATTATGGATGGTTAACTTCCAGCAGGGAACTGGCAACAATCTGAACGGGCCTATCCCACCGGAGATCGGCAACCTCACCGCGTTGGAGCACCTTGTTATGCACAACAACCAACTGAGCGGCCCCATCCCACCGGAGATCGGCCTTACTGCGCTGGTAGACATTCGCCTGTACAACAACCAACTGAGCGGCCCCATCCCACCGGAGATCGGAGACCTCACTGCATTAGAAATCCTTTACCTACCCCAAAACCAACTCAGCGGCCCCATTCCGCCGGAGATTGGAGACCTCACCGCATTGGACATCCTTAGCCTATATAACAACCAACTAAGCGACCCCATCCCACCAGAGATCGGTAACCTCACCGCATTATCAACACTTTATCTGCACGGTAACCCTCTTAACGGTGAAATCCCTGCTACGTTAACATCATTGCCACTCGATTGGTTCACTTTCTACAACACCAACTGGTGTGTGCCATTTACCGGCGATGTGTATACGTGGCTCAATGGCATCCCTAATCTTTATGGGAGCGGCCTCATTTGTGGGGAAAGCTTGGGAAGCCTAAACGGAATCCTCACTCTTACTAATACCACCCCCATTTCCGATGTGCATGTCAATCTGTACCGTTCAGCTTTGTCGCCCAAATGGCAACACCTCACCACCACCCACACCACCGCCGACGGGACGTACCAATTCACCGATCTGGGCCAGGGCCTCGGCATCGACTACCGCGTGCAATTCGTCGATCCCACCCACCAACTCGCTCCCCAATACTACGATGCCAAACCCACCATCGCCACGGCGGACGTCATCACCATCACAGCGGGCGTCCCGCGCACGGGCATCGATGCGGTGCTGGCCTTACCACAGCCGCCCGCCGTGGAAGTCGAAACCGCTACCGGCAGCGTCGCCTACAACCCCGACGGCACGGCGCAAATCACCATGCCCGCGCCCAATCCGAGCGACATCACCGTCACCCGCGCCGTGACCTGCGCGGTCGGCGCGCCAAGCGCGGTGACGTTGACACTCTCCACCGACCCGCAATACGCAATGGCAAATGTAAGTAGCAACCTGTACCGGGCCACCATCCCCGCCGCCGCCCTCACCGGCAACGCCACGCTTGCCGTCGTTGCCGTATGCAGTGAAGGAACGTCCACGACGACGGTGGGCTATATCACCCTGTACGATCCAAGCGGCTACGTCACCGACGCGCAGACCGGCGACCCGGTAGAAAGCGCAACCGTCACGCTGTACAACGTCCCCGGCTGGCTGCCCAAGACCGGCCCAAATGACGACCGCCTTAACACCTGCGAGTCCAACCTCTCGAAAGCGGCGGATGCGCCGTGGAGCCAACCCGCGCCCACAGCGTTGGGCATCATCGCCAATGCGGACGTCACGCCGACCACGCCCAAATTGCCCTTCCAGCACACCACCGTCGCCGGGTACTACGGGTGGGATGTGCCGCAAGGCTGTTGGTACGTCACTGTGGAAGCCGAAGGCTATGCATCGTTAACCAGCCCGGTGGTAGGCGTCCCGCCAGCGGTCACAAACCTCAATCTGACGCTGACGCCGCTGTCCACTCCCTGTGCTCCTTTGACGAACGTGGGCATTGTCGGTCCCCTCAGTGTAACCGGCACACTATACATCGGCACGTCCTATACCTTCCAGGCCGTCATCACTCCCACGGACGCAACGTTACCAATCACCTACACGTGGACGCCGGCTCCACAGACTGGACAAGGAACGGCTCAGGCCACGTACCGTTGGAATACACCGGATACGTACACAGTCACACTGAAGGCGGAGAACTGCGGCGGATCAGTCACGATCACGCGAGAGTTTGTGATTGAGGCAAAAGATATGTTTATGGTCTATCTGCCTCTTGTACTGCGGGGTAATTAACCCTCGATGAGAAAACCACTCATCTGAGACAAGTTTGCTGGTGTCAGGCAAAGGCAGAAACAAGCTATCCAGTTACAGAGATTGGCATTGTGGACCGCCACCCAACATTGCTTCGTACGACCCATTTACCCGAAACCGTGTCAAGCGGGGGATGGATAGCAAAGAGAAGGACACCGGCAGTCCCGGACTTTGACAACCGTGCGCCCATTCAGGTGTGGCGGGGTGGGCGACCGCCCCGCCGACCGTAACAAGCTGACGCTGTTTCGCGGCCTGCTGGCGGAGGGGAAACGCGCTTTCAGGTAGTTTTCTAGCGAAGGTAACTTCCACGCAGGCGCGGCGCGGGTGAAGTCTTTCGTTATGTGGCCCGTCGTCACAACGAACGCAGGCAGCGAGAAAGGAGTTGTCCAATGAACCGGAATAGAACACTAAAGGCAAAACTGTTTCCCAAGGGCTGGCAACGTATATGGTTACTGCTTCTGGCGATATTGCTAGCCATTTCCATCGTTCAACCAATTCAATCAATTGCCTCTCCATCCTTGCAAGACGATAATCACATAATTCTTCCATCCAACGGTCGGGTAACTGTAAACTTCATAGGCACGGGTGGGCCAGGTGAACCAACCACGTGCGAAGGGGATTTCGGGCTTTACTCTCCCCAACAGATATTGATCTATCCAGAGTATCTCTACAACGCGGGAGTCCTATTTCCTATACCTGGTTACTTCTCACAGGGAACAGAACCCGTATTCTATATTAATCCGCGCGATTTCTGCACTGGTGGCCCATACCTCTCAACCGATCCCAATCGTGCCATCATCACTCACCCCGACCCTAATACGTGGATTATCGGATGGGAAGATTGGACTGATGCAGACTTCAACGATTTGATCGTCCAAGTGGATTTCCAACCGGCAACTATTCCCTTCCTCGATCTACCTTTTGATTACACTGGCTCTACCTTTGCTGACGAGTCCAGAGACACCGAGCAATGGGGCAAAGTCAACGCATACTTTGACCATCAGTATCCTACTTACTCCAATTCGCCAAATGCAGGCTTCCCCAACACGGTCAACTTCTATGGCTATGATAGTAGCCAAACCAATCCGCCACCGCCATATAACGTAACTTACAACGGGCACGATGGCATTGACTACTTCATCGGCAATGGAATACCTGTCTTGGCGGCAGCGTCAGGCAACGTAACCTTTGCAGGTCAGATTTCTGGATACTGCTGGCTTACGGGGCAAGTAGAGACAGCAAACGTCATCAAGGTACAGCACGACAATGGCTATGTGACAGAGTACTGGCACTTGTCGTCCTTTGCACCAGGCCTGTTTCCAGGTGTCGCAGTATCTCGTAATCCATCTCATCCTATTGGTTATTCGGGAAATACTGGCTGCTCGTCTGGGCCACATCTGCATTTTCTTGTCCGCAACTCTTCGGGAATTGTCGTTGACCCCTACGATTGGATGCCGCTTCCAGATGCCGCGTGGTATGGTCAAACAGATCCGTGGCAGCAATACAACGCCGACAATGGTGGTGCAGATGCCACGAGCCATTACTTATGGATTCATCAACTAGCAACTGCAACCTTGCTATCCAGTTCAGCGACAACGGTCATTACTTCGACCTCAGGTAGTGCAGTCGCTACTTTCCCTGTCGGAGCCTATGATGCGGCACTACGTGTGCAAATGGTAGAAGGTCTCCAGTCAACCCGTATTTCTGGTTATCGAAGTTTGTACTCGTTCTCTCTATTTGGTTACACTACCAACGATACCCCTGTGGCGGCATTGGCGGACGAGATAACACTCGATGTTTATTTACCGACAGGTGGCGTGAGCGTATTGTCTGCAAACGGCACAGTGACCCCAACGCTTCAAGTTTGGGATGCTCAAAGCTCTACTTGGCAGGAGTTGCCTACAACTTGGGATTCTGTCACCAGCAGTGCTCGTGCTACCAGTTCTCAAATAGGCACATTTGCTCTTACAGTCCCTGAATATCGAATCTATCTGCCTCTAGTGGGCAGGAACACACCATAGTCAAAATAAGGGCCGCATAACAACGGGTTGCTAAGGACGTAAGCTTTTTTTACGTCCTTGTGGATTGAAGGATGGTCTGCCGTCCAGGGGGATACCAACGACGCGGTCTAAGCCAACCGTTGGTGCGCCAAGCTAACTTGGTGCTTCTGGTAAAGTGCAAGTCTTTACGGGGTAAGGGCTAACCACCCACCCCTACCGAGTGTTGCAACGCTGAAGGAGGAGGCTAAGGTTGAGCTTACCCCCTCACACAATCACGCTATACTTGGCGACGACTGCGAAATCCAATATCCTGTGACCCATGCAACCTTAGCCTGCGCAAGGAGTCTCTATGACCAAACCGGCCTCCAATAACAACAGAGCGACACTCGCCTTCGAGGACACGCTCTGGACTGCCGCCGACAAGCTGCGCGGCCATCTCGACGCCGCCGACTACAAGCACGTCGTCCTCGGACTGATCTTCCTCAAGTACATCTCCGACGCTTTCACCGAACACTACGAGCAGCTCAGGCTGTGGACGGCTGACGCCAAGAGCGAATACTTCGTCAAAGAACCCAAAGCGCGCTACGAAGTGCTGGAAGACCGCGACGAGTACACGGCGCAAAACGTCTTTTGGGTGCCCAAGCAAGCGCGCTGGACGTACTTGCAGGCCAACGCCAAACAGCCTACCATCGGTCAATTGGTGGACGAGGCGATGGTCGCCATCGAGGACGCTAACCCCCAACACCTCAAGGGCGTGCTGCCCAAAGACTACGCCCGCCCCACGCTCGATAAGCGCCTGCTCGGTGAACTCATTGACCTCATCGGCACGATTGGCCTGGGCGACAGGGAAAGCCGCTCCAAAGACATCCTGGGCCGCGTCTATGAATACTTCCTGGGCCGCTTTGCCGAAGCGGAAGGCAAGCGCGGCGGACAGTTCTACACGCCACGGGCCATCGTCCAATTGCTGGTGGCGATGTTGGAGCCGTACCAGGGCCGCGTCTACGACCCCTGTGGTGGCTCCGGCGGTATGTTCGTGCAATCCGAGGAATTTGTGCGGGCGCACGGCGGGGGACGCTTCGCGCTCTCTATCTTCGGGCAGGAATCGAACCCGACGACGTGGCGGTTGTGTAAGATGAACCTCGCCATCCGAGGCATCGACGGCGACCTCGGCCCGCACAACGCCGACAGCTTCCTCAATGACCTGCACCCCGACCTCAAAGCCGACTACATCCTCGCCAATCCGCCCTTCAATATGAAGGAATGGGGCGCGGCACAGGTGCAGCAGGACGTGCGCTGGAAGTACGGTATGCCGCCCGCCCGCAATGCGAACTACGCCTGGGTGCAGCACATGATCCATCACCTCGCGCCCAACGGGATGGCGGGCTTCGTGCTGGCGAACGGCTCGATGTCCTCACAGAGCAGCGGCGAAGGCGACATTCGCCAGGCCATCATCGAAGCCGACCTGGTGGATTGCATGGTCGCGCTGCCGGGGCAGTTGTTCTACACCACGCAGATTCCCGTGTGCCTGTGGTTCCTGGCGCGCAACAAGGCCGGGACAGACCCCCACCGCCCGTTACGCGATAGGCGCGGCGAGACGCTGTTTATTGACGCCCGGCAGATGGGGCAATTGATGGATCGCGTCCATCGTGAACTGACACCGGAGGAGATGCACAAGATTGTGAATACCTACCACGCCTGGCGCGGCGAGACCGGCGCGGGTGACTACGCGGACGAAGCGGGCTTCTGCAAAAGCGCAACGCTGGACGATATTCGCAGCCACGATTACGTACTCACGCCGGGGCGCTACGTTGGGATTGGGGAAACCGAGGATGACGACGAGCCGTTTGAGGAGAAGGTGGAGCGGTTGACAATTACCTTACGAGAGCAATTTGCTGAATCTGCGAAGTTACAGAGGTCAATCTTACACACTTTGGAGATATTGGATGCAAATTGAGGAAGTTCCATTCACAGAGCTTCTTAGCGATATTGTTGATAACCGTGGCAAGACATGCCCAACGGCAAGTACGGGCATTCCGCTCATTGCAACGAATTGCATTCACAACGATCTTCTCTATCCAGCTTATGAAAAGGCGCGTTATGTGTCACGGCAAACCTACGACACTTGGTTCCGAGGACACCCCAAACCAGGTGATTTGATATTTGTCACAAAGGGGACACCTGGGCGAGTGTGTATAGCTCCTGATCCGGTAGATTTTTGTATTGCACAGGATATGGTTGCGGTAAGAGCCAATCCAAAGAAGGTTTACCCAAAGTACCTTTTTGCTCTTCTGCGTTCACCAAATGTGCAAACCCGAATCGAGCAAATGCATGTCGGAACACTTATCCCGCACTTCAAAAAGGGGGATTTCGATAAGCTACTGCTTCCCATCCCGGACTGTGACACCCAATATTTCATCGGCGATACATACTTTGAATTGTCGGCCAAAATCGAACTCAACCGCCAGATGAACGCCGCGCTTGAGGCCCTCGCCCGTGCCATCTTCAAATCCTGGTTCGTGGATTTCGACCCGGTGTACGCAAAGGCCAACGGCGAACCTCCCGTGGGCATGGGTGCCGCCACCGCCGCGCTTTTCCCGGATGACTTCGAGGAGTCGGAGTTGGGGGCGATCCCGAGGGGGTGGTGGGTAGAACCGGTTGGCAATATTGTAAGGGCTGTTGGGGGTGGAACACCGAGTACGAAGAATAGCGAGTATTGGGACAACGGCGTTCATTACTTTGCTACACCCAAAGATATGTCGGCCTTATCTGCTCCTATTCTTCTGGAAACCGAACGAAAAGTTACTGATGCAGGTCTAGGCAAAATCAGCTCTGGACTTTTACCAGTCGGGACCGTCGTACTTTCATCCAGAGCGCCGGTCGGATACTTGGCGCTGGCTCAAGTGCCTGTCTGCATAAATCAGGGATTTATTGCAATGATCTGTGATGGACCGGTTTCCAACTACTACATGCTCAACTGGACGTTGGAAAATATGGACATCATCAAAGGACGCGCCAGTGGAACTACTTTTGCGGAAATCAGCAAACGAAATTTCCGTCCTATCTTGGCACTCGTGCCACCCAAAAAGGTTATCACGGCTTTTGATGAACAGGTTGCTCCCCTGTATGCGCAAATGACGCTGGCTTTGCAAGAATCCCGCACCCTCGCCGAATTGCGCGACACCCTGCTGCCCAAACTCATCTCCGGGGAAGTGCGCGTGCCGGAAGTGGAAACATTCATTGGAGGTTAGCAATGGGTATGCGTCACTTGAAACAGCTTGGAGATAGTTTCACTATAGCAATCCCCACTGACGAAAAAGGACTAACGGGGCGCGAATGTCCAAATCCTGATTGTCTGGGCTACTTCAAAATCGAGCTTGGGACAGGGTTAGAAGGTGAAGATTTGCCTTGTCATTGCCCCTATTGTGGACATACTGAAAGCCCTGATCATTTTTGGACAACGGAACAGATAGAATATGCTCAGTCAGTAGCCATCAATAGAATTACCCAAGCTTTGAAACAAGACATCCAAGCATGGGATAGAGATTTGCGCCGTCGTACTCGCGGAGGATTTATCCAACTCAACGTAGAATATAAAGGCACTCCACACCCAATTCGCTATTACCGAGAAAAACAGCTTGAAACGGAAGTGATTTGTGAAAGCTGCACCCTGCACTACGCAATCTACGGTGTGTTTGGATACTGCCCTGATTGCGGGATACATAACTCGCTGCAAATTCTCAACAAAAACTTTGAGTTTGCACGCAAAGAGATAGGTTTGGCGGCAACAATAGAAGATAGCGACTTTTCAGCTTATCTGGTTGCCAACGCCCTCGAAAATGCTGTATCTGCATTTGATGGCTTCGGGCGTGAGATATGCCGAGTTCATGCTGCCAAAGCCAGTGATCCAAACAAAGCAGAAAATTTGTCTTTTCAGAACCTCGTCAGGGTCAATGATCGTTTACAGCAGCTTTTTGGGTTTACAATGGCTACGGCTTTGGATATTGATGATTGGGAGTTTGTCTGCCGTTGCTTCCAAAAGCGACACCTGTTAGCACATCAGATGGGTGTTGTTGACCAAGAATACATAGACAAAACCCACGATCCAGAAGTTGTTGTAGGTCACAAAGTCCCGATTATAGCCGACGAAGTGGGAGCACTTATGCAGCACCTTGAAGTATTGGGAGCTTATCTTATCACACGTCTAAAGTAACATGAGCCACCATAAATTCACCGAATCCGATGTCGAAGACGCCGCCCTCGAATGGCTGCAAGCCGTGGGCTATACCTACATCGGCGGCCCGGAGATCGCCCCTGGCGAACCTGCCGCCGAGCGCGCCACTTACCGCGATGTCATCCTCACCGGTCGCTTGCGGGCAGCCCTGGCAAAACTCAACCCCGCCTTGCCCCGCGAGAGCCTGGATGACGCCGTCCGCCAACTCACCCGCGCCGAAAGCCCCAACCTCGTCGTCAACAACCACCGCCTGCATCGCCTGCTCGTGGATGGCGTCCCTGTCAGTTATCAGCAGAACGGGCGCACCGTGTACCTCAACGCCCGCGTGCTGGACTTCAACCAGCCCCGCAACAACGACTGGCTGGCCGTCAACCAGTTCAGCATCCAGAAACAGGGTGCGCTCCCCAACCCCGACCGGCCTTTGGAAGAAACCCGCCGCCCAGATGTACTGCTGTTCGTCAATGGCCTGCCGCTCGCCGTCATCGAACTCAAGAACGCCTCCGACGAGAAGGCCACTGTCGAGGCCGCCTACACCCAATTGCAGACCTACCAGCACGAAATCCCCGACCTGTTCATCCCCAACGCTGTGCTCGTCGCCAGTGACGGCACGGACGCCCGCCTGGGCAGCCTGACCGCTTCCTGGGACTGGTTCAAACGCTGGCGCTCGGTAGATGGAGAGAAACTAGAGGAAGGGCGCGCGCAATTGGAAGTGCTCATTCGCGGCGCGCTGGCCCCGGAGCGTCTGCTCGACCTGCTGCGCTACTTCACCGTGTTCGAGGACGATGGCCGCGCCATCAAGAAGAAACTCGCGGGCTATCACCAGTATTTCGCCGTCAACAAAGCCGTGGCCGAAACGCTGCGCGCCACCAGTGAGCGCGGGAATGGGCGCGTCGGCGTCGTCTGGCACACGCAAGGCTCCGGCAAGAGCCTCTCGATGCTGTTCTACGCGGGCAAGGTCATCCAACAGCCAGCGATGGCAAATCCCACCCTCGTCGTCCTCACGGACCGCAACGACCTGGACGACCAATTGTTCGACACCTTCGCCCTGGGCTACGAATTGCTCCGCCAGGCTCCACAGCAAGCCGCCAGCCGCGCCGATCTGCGTGAGCGGTTGCGCGTCGCCTCCGGGGGCGTCGTCTTCACCACCATCCAGAAATTCCTGCCAGAAGAGGGTAACGAACACCCGGAACTCTCCGACCGGCGCAACATCGTCTTCATCGTGGACGAAGCCCACCGCACGCAATACGGCTTCGAGGCCCGCTACGTCGAGCGCACGGACGGCCTGCACAAGGTCTACGGCCTGGCGAAGTATCTGCGCGACGCCCTGCCCAACACCGCCTTCATCGGCTTCACCGGCACGCCCGTCTCCGCCACCGACCGCAACACCCGCAACGTCTTCGGCGACTACATCGACGTGTACGACATCCAGCGCGCTGTAGAGGACCAGGCCACCGTCCCCATCTACTACGACGCCCGGCACGCCAAGCTCAAGCTCTCCGAGGCGATGCTGCCGCGCATCGACCCCGACTTCGAGGAAGTGACCGAAGGCGAAGAAGTGACGCAAAAGGAACGCCTCAAGAGCAAGTGGGCGCAGATGGCGGCCATCGTCGGCGCGGATGATCGCGTAGCCCTGATTGCCCAGGACATCGTAGCGCACTTCGAGGCGCGGGACGCGGCGTTACCCGGCAAGGGGATGATCGTCTGTATGACCCGCGAAATCTGCGTCAAGATGTACGACGCCCTCATCAAACTGCGCCCGGAGTGGCATTATCCCGATGATGACAAGGGCCTGCTCAAAGTCGTGATGAGCGGCAGCGCGTCCGATCCCCCTGCGTGGCAGCTCCACATCCGTAGCAAACAGCGCAGCAAAGAAATGGCAAATCGCTTCCGGGACGACAGCACGGGGTTCAAGCTGGTGATTGTGCGCGATATGTGGCTCACCGGCTTCGACGCGCCTAGCCTGCACACCATGTACGTGGACAAGCCAATGCAAGGATTAAGCCTGATGCAGGCCATCGCCCGCGTCAATCGCGTCTATCCCGGTAAGGATGGCGGGCTGGTGGTCGCCTACCTGCCGTTGCAGACGCAGCTTCAGGAAGCCCTCAAGGACTTCACCGAGGGTGACCGCGCCCTGACCGGCAGACACCAAGACCTGGCCGCCGACCTGACGTTGGAGAAATACGAAGTGGTCAAAGCGATGTTCCACGGCTTCAACTACCAGCCCTTCTTTAACGGCAGCCCGGCCGCGCGCCTCACGCTCCTGGCGAACGCCGTTGACCACATCCTCAAGGGCCGGGAGGCAGGCCGCGACCGCTACATTGACGCCGTCACCGTCCTGAGCCGCGCCTTCGCTCTGGCGAACCCGCACGAAAAAGTCCTCCCCATCCGCGACGAAGTGGCCTTCTTCCAGATCGTCAAAGCACCACTGGTCAAGGACATCAAAACCGGTCCCACGCCCACCGGCAAAACCCCACAAAGCCTGGATCGCGCCGTGGCGCAAATCGTCGCCAATGCCGTCGCCCCGGAAGGTGTGGTGGACTTGTTCGCCATCGCAGGCTTGCCGCAGCCGGACATCGGCATCCTCTCCGACGCCTTTCTGCTGGAAGTCGCTGCCCTCCCGCAACGTGACCTGGTGGTAGAACTCCTGCGCCGCCTCATCGAGGACGAAATCCGCGCCAACCGGCGCACGAACCTCATCCAATCGCGCTCCTTCGCCGGGATGCTGCTCAACACGATGGAACGCTACAACCAGCAGCAGATCGCCGCCGCCGAAATCATCCAGGAACTCGTCAAACTCGCCCAAGAGATGCGGGCTGCCCGTGATCGCGGGAGCGACCTGGGCCTGACCGACGAAGAACTGGCCTTCTACGACGCCCTGGAAACCAACGACAGCGCCGTGAAAATCTTGGGGGATGAGGTGCTCAAGAAAATCGCCCAAGAACTGGTCAAGAAAATGCGCGCCACCATCTCCATTGATTGGGAATTCAGAGAAAGCGCCCGCGCCCGGATGCGCGTCGAAGTCAAGAAAATCCTGCGCCGCCACGGCTACCCGCCCGACAAACGCCCCCAAGCCACCGAGACCGTGCTAGAGCAAGCCAAACTCCTGAGCCGTCAATGGGCGACGTGGTGACACATACTGGTCAAGATAGAGAGCAACAATGAGTATTTCCCCTGAGCTATCCCAACGCCTACACAAGACGCTGCTACGCTGCGGTCCCTTCGATAGCAACGCCGCCCTATACACCAACTTCACCGATGGACGCATCGCTGCGTGGCGTGACCGCGTCCCGGATAGCGCCTACAACCGTGCGGAGCGTGTCTCCGCTTTGATCGACGCGCTTCATGACCAATACAACACACGGGGCGATAACGTTCTTGTTTTGTTCCTGCACGTATTACACGAGCATATCCCGTCTGATGATTGCTGCTACCAGGAACTTGCCAACTTAGCGTATGAGCTAGAGCGCGAATTTGAGCTACACTCGCCACAGCCCGAAGTCCCTGAGACGTTCGGGCATAAGGTTGTGCAGTTTGTCTTTGGCGACATTGAAGCCCAACGTGCTCATCGTAACAGAATGGCAATGCTTAGACGGGTTCATAAGCTTTGGGTCGATGGATTGTTGAGGCCGTCTCTACACGACTCACCATTGATCGATATCAGGATGGAATTTTACCCAGAGGCAGTGGATTGTTCGTTGAGTAGAGAAATACCGATGTTATCCGACAAGGCGTTGCCTAAAGGTACGAGAATCATTGATGTATTTGATGAGATGAATGGGTCGCTGCTGATATTAGGCGAACCTGGGTCAGGGAAAACAACAATGTTGTTGACACTGGCACGTGATGTGATTGCGCACGCCGAAAAAGACCCTACACGGACGATCCCAGTAGTGTTCAATTTGTCGTCGTGGGCTGAGAAACGGCAGCCACTTGCTGAGTGGTTAATCGAAAAACTCAACACCATATATCACATTCCCAAGAAAGTTGCTTATTCTTGGATAGAAAATAATGATCTATTGCTATTGCTAGATGGTCTAGACGAAGTAGCACCTGACTCACAAGATGCTTGCGTGAAGGCTATCAACAGATTTCACCAAGAGTATGGGTTAACATATCTGGTGGTCTGTAGTCGGTTATGTGATTACAAGACTCTGACCACCAAAGTCAATCTCCAGGGTGCGGTACTATTGCAACCACTCACACAGGAACAGATTGATCACTACTTAGAAAACGCTAGGCATGATCTTCAGGCCATATATTCAATACTACAACAGGATCAAGATAAGCAGACGTTGGTTTTTTCCCCATTATTGTTGAATGTTATAGTTTCGGCCTACGAAGAATTATCGTCTGAAACACTGTATGCACTTAATACTATCGAGGCTCAGTATCAATACCTCTTTGATATTTATATAAAACGGATGTTTGACAGGCGCACTATTGAACAACCCCGTGAGCGTGTAAAAACTTTGACTTGGTTGTCCTGGTTGTCGCGCGAAATGTTACAACACTCGGAGACTTTATTTTTCATTGAAGCAATACAACCAAGCTGGCTTTCAACAAATATCCAAAGAAATCACTATGTTCTAACATATTTGTGTATAAGTTCTCTATTGCCGTTTGCATTGTGGGTTGCCACTTTCTTGATACTCACTATTGCTGCCACAATACTGGGGCCGTCAAGGATTGTTATTTCAGCATCACCGAGTAAAGGTTATGAAATTATCGCCGCACCGTTTTTTGGGGCTTTAGCGGGGCTTTTGACACTTAGACAGAAATTCGGGCTGCGATTTGGATTAGAGAAAATAATTATGGTAGAGACGCTGAAATGGTCTTGGTACGAAGGGCTAAAAGGTTTTATAAGTGGTTCACGTAATAGGATGGTATTTGTAGGTGTTTTGGGCTTAATAGGTTGGTTGATGGAGCAAAATCAGGTATATCCACTCGCTTTGAGGCTTTCTCTAGCTGCAGGCATTGGGTTATATTTTGTAATTGGCTTTGTCAATGGCCTTCAGAATGCACTGAGTTATCAGGAAATGAATACCAAAACTATCCCTAATCAGGGCATACGACTCTCTTTTAGGAATTCCGCACTAATACTGTTGTTAGTTATGTCTAGTATAGTTCTTGTCTTAGCCCTAGCCGGAAGCATCATTGATGGTTGGGATATCATTTCACTTCTTGGAATAATAGGTTTAGTGATTGGCAGTAACTATTTAGGGCCGATCTTTTGGTTAAAATATGGAGGTTTATCTTGTATTCAGCATTTCTCACTTCGCCTGATTCTCCGGCATGAAGGGCACATTCCTTGGTATCTTATGCGCTTCCTCGACTACTGCGTAGATCGCATCTTCCTTCGCCGCGTCGGTGGCGGCTACATCTTCATCCACCGCCTGTTGCAGGAGCACTTCGCGGTACTGACGCCGGAGGACATCAAGCGCATTGCAGGAGACAGCCGTGCGACTGTATAACCGCTTCTGCATAGGGACGACTGAATGAGCATTCCGCCTGATCTATCTCAACGCCTGCACAAGACACTGCTACGCTGCGCCTCCTTCGCCAAGATAATAGGTCCGTATGGAGCGAGTCATCCCGGCTGGTCGCCCTGCATCTGGTGGCCCGTTGGACTGACGTGGCCGGCTGGATCACGCACAAAGGCGAATCCTTCCACAATGTGATGGCACCGGTGCTGTTGGTCTGATACACAACGACGATTAGATGATCCATTGGTATAGCACCGTATCAGAGGCAGATACGCTTGGTTAGAAAACTTCGAAGTCCTTCAGTGTAGGTGGAGGAACGATCTCCTGCTCTAAACCGGCATTGTAGCGAGAAATGTATGTAATTACAGGCTGGCATTTGGGATGCCGCAAATCCAGTGAAGCCACAGCTTGTTTTTCCACTGATTCCCGCTTACCGTAACGTTGAAACAAGTCAGCAAGATTGCGGGCAATATACAATTGGACGTGGGGTAAATGCGCCTCCAAACGTTGAAAGATCGCCAATCCAGCCCAGTCATAATCACCAAAATGCAGAATATAAGCAGGGTATGGACATAAACTCGCCAGAGCTGACAACACCACATCCGACACATTGCCACCCAGGTAAACCATCATCACCGGGACACAGGGAGTTTGATAGGACAATGCATAAAACGATTCCCAGTTTTCCACGGTCAACAAGTACCAAACCGCTGGCAAGGGAAGATATGCCAGGCGTTCTGAGGTCACACCGACCATACCATAGGTTTGGCTGAGTTGTGCTATCGGTGCATCGGGGTTACTGTCAAACCACTTGAACAAGACTGGCTGAACGAGATGGGTGGTTGCACCCGCTTTGCTGTCGCGCTGGCGGACAATGTTCTGTGCCCGGGTAGGTAATAGTTCAGCCGAGGCAGCCTCTACAGGAAAGTTTATAGCTATCCAACGGGCAAACGATTCGGGATCAAGAACTGTGAGGGTACGGCGCGTTTTGTGCGTAGTGATTTTGACTAAGCCCAACGTTTGCAAGGTTTGTAGTATTTGGTTAGCCTCGGTGGAGCGCAGTCGCGAATGTGCCACCGTACCTTGCGTTAGGAGTTCTGTCAACCAACTAGGCCGGACCATCTTCTACCTCGTGTAGTTCAGGCGTAATCATAATGGTGTTGACCAAGACACTGCGCGCCCCGTTCCGGCGGAAGATGTAGTTGCAGGGAATATCCTGGCGGATTTCCGGGCTGGCAAAAATGGGCAAGAAGTTATTTTGATCACAATAACTGATCAACTGTTTGAGATTGTGCTGGTCAATACTGCCGACTTCATCTAAGAAGAAAGGGACGCGCGCCCCCATTGCCCGGTGGTGACTTTGCAACAAGCGAATCAAGCCTAGATATAGAACCACTTTGACACCGGTTTCTGTGCCGTGGGACTCAAGTTGATGAATCTCGGTGGTAGTCAGAGATTGCTCACTATGGGTAAACGTCACCGAAAATTCTAACAGGAACATATCGCTCAGACGTAGTTCCTTGCCGTGGGTGCGAATTTGTGACAGGTAGTCATCGACCATCACCTGAGCCTGATCGAAGTCGAGTGCATTTTGACCAAAAGAGAACAGATCAAGTTGAAGGCGACTGGTTTCCCGGATCGCTGCGACCAGATCACTTTGCTTAACTCGCACCTCAATCCGTTCGATATTGGACACCTGCACTTTGCGGATAGTGTTGTTTAAGGCTGCCACTTGGATTTCGACAGCCTCAAATGCTTGCACTAACTTGTCCAGTTCCCCACGCATCCGGGTAATGAGATTGGTGTAGCTATCGTAGAGCTGTTCCTCGAAACGGGCGACCTCATGTGCAATATCGAGTTTGCGCACAACCCACGCTTCAAAGGATAGATCAGGCGCTTCGCGCTCATAGCGCGCCTCCAAAGCAATGCGAGGTTCCTCCAATTGTTGTCGCAACTGAGTAAGCTGTGTCTTGTGTCGCTGCACACGGTTTTGACTGAAATGATACTCTTGCTTTAAGTCCTCTTGAGCGATGATTGACACATCTTCAGGACACGCGTCTTCAAAGACCTGGAGTGTGCGATGGCTTTGTTCCGCGTCAGTGCGTTCCTGGGCAATATCCCTTAACTGCGCGAACAATGTTTCCGCATGTTTGCGTAAATCACGGCGCTGCACTTCCATTTCCTGCAATTCACGCTCGGCGCTCGCGTGTTGTTCTTCGAGTCGACGTAACCGTTCCTCACACGCAAACTGACTGCCATACATGGTTTCTAGCCGTGCCAGCTCTGCAAATTGTTCCAATGTGCGTTCGCACGTCTGAATGTGTTGCCTCAGTTCGTGCAATTCCGTCTCTTTCTGTGCGCGATCCTTGACAATCTCTATTCGAGCGGCGAGGTCGCGCAGCGCTTGTTCTGCTCGCACCAGGCGCTCTGCCAGCGTTTCGGCATCCTGCAACGATATATACCACTCTGTTCGGGGAATAGTCAGTCCTAAACCACGAAAAGTACCTTCAGCATCCAGATAACTGACAGCATATCGAGATGCAGCCACAAAAGCCTCTGGGTCTGCTAACGCTTCAGCCGTTGTCAAACTAATGAGCCGTTCCGAGAGCAGGAAGGTTAGCAGAGCGCGTTCTTCCGGCGCAAAGCCCGTTTCTAACCACACCTGATCCAAAGTTCGCTGCTCCATTTGCCGCAGAATCCGCGTTTGCTCCTGTTCCCGCTGTCGCTGCTGTCGTTGGAGGCTCGTCAGATCATCAGGCTGAATCGTGTCCAACAACTTTTGTAGTTCCATCTGTTGATGAATATATCGATTACGCTCCTCCTCAATGTGAATCTTGGAATGTTGCGTGCAGAAAACTTTCAATTTCACCAATGTGGTGATGGCCTGATGCAGTTCGTCAATTTGGCCCCTCCGGTGTGCCTGCTGTTCTAGCAGCCCATCACGGCGTTGCTCCAAAGCGTCCAATTGCTGTCCGGTAGCCTGGTATTGCCCTTGTGTTTGTGTGTGTTGTGCTTGTAACCATGTCAGATAGCGAGCGGAGAGATGGTAGAGGCGTATAGACTCCTCTTCTAGCTGATGTTCGGCGTCTGTAATCTCTTGTTGTACAGCTTGCCAACGCTCGATGAGAGGTTGCAAGACCTGCAAGTCAAGTAACTGCCGACGTATGGTCTGAATTTCACGGTTCTTGCGTTCGTAATCTTCAGCCACGCTGATTTGAGTTTTCACGCCGGCGGTTTTCACAATCTGAATGAGGAATTGACGGACATCATCCGAGGTGATCCGATCTAGCCGTAACAAGCCTTGCAACAGATTGCGTAGCAGACGAAAGTTCGTCATCGTCAACTCAAACATCTGCACATTGTACACACCATCCGTATGCTGTCCGATCAAGGCTTTTTCGTAGTCCTCGAAACGTGCATAACGACGAAAGTTGCGGTCAAAGAGCCGATCTTGCGCCTGCTTGAGAGGTAACACGTGCCGGGCCTCGTCCAGGAAGTCCTCAAGGACAAAGCCACCGTCAAAGACAAAAATGACTCTGGAATCCGCTGTGCCGGTACCATAGATACCCACCGTGCGTCGGGTTCCATTGAGGGTGCGCACCTCAAAGAGCAGGTAACCGCCTTCATAGGGAAAATAAAAAGTGAGTGACTCAGTGCTGGTTTTGGGGAAGGTCATCTCGCGAACATTATGAAAGTAGAGAAACTGCATCAACGTAATCAGACTGGTCTTACCGACGTTGTTCTCCCCAACCAGATGGACGGCTTGTACATCCAGGTTCAGTTCCAGCAGGTCAAACATACCACTGTTGACCAATCCAATGCGCAAGATACGACTGGCGTACAGGTCAGCCATTGTCAGGTTGTCCTTGTATCTGCGCGTGAATGCGTCGCGCCATATTCAGGAGCCGCTCTGCCGGACGGCGTAGCATCACAGTGCTGGTTTCTACATCATAATCCACCATCCCTTTACGCGCGATACGCCTGAACAGGTCCTCAAGTGGCCCCCAATCGTCGGCCTCAATCCCTACTTGTGCCAGGTATTCCTTGCCATATCCATCGCGGAACCAATCTAGATCACGCCAGGGTACAGCCAATTGAAACAGATCATTATACGGTTTGCCTTTTTCCAGCCACAAATCCACGAACAAGAACAAAACCACAATGGTCTGCTTCTCCTCATTGCTCAAGGCTTTGTCTTCATTTTCCAGGAAGATCACCCCATCCTCACGTTTGAGCGCATAGCCCACGGCAGCCAAGATACTCTGAAATTGCGCGAAGTGCTGCTCCAGCAGATTATACAACTCTGCATCGTCAGCTACATATAAGTCCGAATCGCTAAACTGATAACCACGTAGGAGCCTCTGACAAATATCCTGGCTCCTGGCTAAGGTGGGAATTGTCATAATCCACACTCCATCTCAAACCGAAATCACGCATTTGCACATGGAAAGTCTCAAAGGCGTGTTCGAAGTTTACATCCCAAAGCGCAACTTGCACCCGCTCATGGCGCACCGTCAGTGGCAGGGCTATGACCCGCAATTGCTCTTTCGCGGGATAGAGAGCAAATTGCTCGACAACGAAAGAGGGCCAGCTTACAATCTCAGGTGCCTGTTGAATCTTATGCCAGATTTGCGCCTCGTGAATTAAGAAGGTTTCGATCATATCTGGCTGTACATCTGGGGCAATCAAGGGCCGGAGATGAGGCACCAGACGTTGATATATCACGTCAACGAAGAACGCCGCCAGTGTATCCAATCCCGGGGCCTGCGATGCCTGGCGTCCGACAGGCAACACCGTAGTCCCGTTCAAAGCTGTCCAAGTTGTCCCAAGATCTCCCAAACATGCTGCGACCGCATCCTTGATACGTTTCTCATCCAACAATGATTGCAGGAGTGTCAAGGCCGTGCGCTCAATCGTGGCAAAATTGCGCAACAGCACATGGTCAATATAGTGCAGGTCAATCAACAAACGCCGCCGTCGGCTTTCCAATTCCTGCGACTGTGCCAACAACACCGGAAGTGTGCTCAATTCTGCCATCCGGCGGTGTAGCGTATGGATTTTATGGACGTATTCTGCATCAGGATCAATCAGTTCACGCAGTGGAGTGATATGCCGCCGCTGTGCAGTTTGTAACTCTGTAATCCGTTGTTCAACTGACTTGATGTCTCCGGTGCGTTTCATATCTCCGAATAAACGCATGCAGGCTATATAGTGTCCAGCCCCAGCTTCGCGTACCTCTCGCACCAGACGGTACAGATTATCCAAGGTGTCGAGCATAAGCTCAGGCTGCTTTTCCTCGGCCACCAGGTGTTGTTGAAGTACATCCGTCAATTGCGCTATAGCCAGGATTTGATCGCGCAGGAAGGAGGCACTCGTGAGACGTCCACGCCGTTCGTAATAGTTTATCAAATCCACGACAACAGGATTAATGGTATAGCTTTGTTCTGCTTCTACCAACAGCACCGCTGCCTGACACAATTCATCAATCACGCGATCCTTCTCCGCTGGCAAAACCTGATGTTGTTCCAGGTAATTCAACATCCGTGCGCGGCTGATGATGTCAGTTTCAGCACATAAATCAATTATTAGGGTAGTATGCTTATGTGCAGTTGCTAGGAAGCGTCTAAAATCAGTTATCCTCAGCATCCTTCAAATCTTCACGGCTTACGCTATGCTCAATATACACCTATGCTCTAACATCATCAAAGTCTACCTTATTCTTTTTAATCAGCAAATGGATATGATCACGGTTGCATCACAGTACTCAAGAAAAAAATGCAACTATAGCCGCGGACACCATGCCGTGTTATCCCCCCTTGATTTTACCCCCTCCCGTATGGTATAATAATAGTAAGAATCGTTCTTTACCAGTTCCATAACCTGCCCAACTTGACCTGCCCACGCCTGTCGCGGGTACGCTGTCTTTACTGTACACTACCGGCCATCGCGCCGGACTTTGAATCAACCTTGAAAGCCCCACCGGGGCATCTGACGTTTTTGACGCCTGACGGATTCCCGTTCACTTGCTGAACGGCCTCCGCCCACGTTAGATGCTTACCCGCGTGGGGCTTTTGCGTTCCAACGCCACACCGAGTCCGTGGTCGCGGCATCGTCATTGCCTGAACCCAATGATGATGCCGAGGCTCCGGCCTCACATCCGGCCCTGTCTGATCAAGACAAGGCACAATGGGCAGAACCTTAACAACCTCAATACCTTATTCTGACTGCGAAAGGCAGAGCCGTGGGCAGCGCCCGGAAGATAATCCCGGTGCTCTCCTGCGGTTGCCAATACGCAATACTGAAAGTGACAACGTTCAACGTTGCCACGTGTAAACGTGATTTCTCTGCCCATCTTTGCTTTGGCCTCTCCGGTGCCCCGGCCCATCAACAGTCGGTGCGCGGGAGACGCACTGATTGATACCCTTGCTCTACGCCGCACTACCCCAACACCGGCTTCAGCTTCACGGTACAGCCGGGTGATGGGGCGTCCGGCTGACCAAATGTGTTTCGTTGTCCTTCACACGGGAGGCGCATCGTTCTCCCGTCGTGGAGAACCGTGCGCCTCTCAGTTGTGATCCAATCCAAAATCTCAAACCTAAAATCCAAATGGGAGGTATGCAATGTCTTGGCAAGATCGTAACAACTCGCAGATTCTTCAAGAAGAAATGGTGTCGGAGTACCCGTTCATCCAGTACGTGAACGATGGCGGTTCGTTGGAACCCCGTGAAGCCACCGGTGGCTTTGCGATGAGCGCGGAGCAGGCCGAACTGCTCAAAGCCACGCCCCACGGCGCGGTCGAACACACGCTCATCTTCAGCACCGGCGAAAGTGAGGCGGTGTTCTTCACCGACTGGCTGCGCTTCGTGCCACTGGCGACACGCTTTGCTTGGGTCAAGGACGGCAACCGGCTCGGCGGCTTCGTGGACGGGGCGCGCGGGAAACTGCAGGCCCTGGGCTACGTCGAAACTGCCGACGGGTATGCCGGCCCGGTGATGCTGACCGTCAAGGGGATGGCGTCGAAAGACCTGACGCAGGCGTTGCGCGAACACCGGCAGGCCGTGCACAAGGCGACGCAGGGCAAAGCCCCCAGTTCCTTCTTCGCGGTGCTGCTGCACGCCGGGGAACCGGCGCTGCGCGGGACCAAGCAGAAGAGCCGCGCCACACCCATTGTACGTTCCAACGAGTTTGACCCGGACGTGGACTACGTCGGGGACGAACTGGCCGACCTCATCGAGGCCGAGTGGGAACTGTACAAGCAATGGGCGGCGGCCTGGGAGCACAACCCGGGTCCCAACGGTGACGGTGAACTGGCTGACGGCGATGTACCGGTCGAGGAAGAAGGCGCTGTGCCTGACGCCCCGACGAAGGCTGGCAGAGTGGACGCTGTTCCGGCCACGGAGAGCACCAAACGGCTGCTCACGGCGTTGATGCGCGGCAAAGGCTTCGCGCCGGACGCCATTGACAGTGCGCTGGACGGCATCACCGCCGACGCCGCGCAGACGTCGCTCGCCGAACTGAAGCGCCAGGGGTAAACGATGGACAGCTATAACGTCGTTGCTCAACAACGTCGCGTCTATCGCCGTCACCCCGCGCAGCACGGTTCGGCGCGTCAGGTCCAGGTGCATCCGGCGCAGGAACCCCGCGAAGCGGAGAACCTGCATTGGCGACCGGTGCAGCAAGCCGCGCCAACCGGGACTGTACAGCGCCAGGCGGAGGACTTGCACTGGCGGCCACAACGCCGGCCAGCGCAGTCGCCGACGCCGCGCCACCCGCGCTCCGCACCCCGGCGTAAGCCGACTGGACGAGCCAGGTGGGGGCGGCTGCTGCTCTTGCTGGCGCTGATCGTGCCTGGTCTGACGTGGCTGTATGTCCAAGCGCCGCGCCTGTTGCCCTTCACGGCCCGTCACGGTGCGCACCCCGGCTTGCTCTTGCTGGTCGTGGTCGCCCTGGTCGTGGCCGGTGGACTGAAACAGGTGCTCTGGTTCAAGACCATGCAGCGCGTCGCGCCCACGTTGTCTGAGGAGTAGGTTTCTGTCCTACATCCGTGAAAGCGCCTGTGGATTCCTCCCAGGCGCTTTTCTCCATTCCTAACCTGTCGAGGAGGCCGCTGCGCCTCCCTGACAGGAGACGCCGGCCTTCTCGTCACCTACGAGGAGGTATACAATGAGTTTTACCCCTGTCCTGAAGCTGCCAGCCTTGGCAGCACCGCTTCACCCCGTTGTCTTCACCCCGGAACAACAGCAGCGTCGCGCCCGGCTGATCCAACAGACCGGCACTGCGCTACGCGCTGATCCCACGGTGACACAGCTACGGGGCACAATGACCCCCACGCCGCCGCGCGCGGTGTGGCTGGACTTCACGTTGTCGTATGACGCCACGTCCTATTGCCTGACGTTTCCCAACACCGCGCCCACCGTAACCCTGTGGATGCCGGGGCGCTTTGCCGCTTGGGAGACGCTGGCTTTCTGGACGCTGGCCGACTTTGAGACCGGCGCAGACCTGTGGCAGACTGTGAAAGCCACCCTGGACGCGCCGGAGACGGATGTGCTCCATCGTTGGCTAGAGGGAGAACCCTGGTTCGCCGCCGGAGGTGTGTTGTGAACGCTACGCTCACCCGCGAACTCCAACAACGGTTGGGCTACCACTTCGTCAACCCTGATTTACTCCGTCTGGCCTTGACCCACAGTTCCGCCAGCGTGCAGAACTACGAACGCCTGGAACACCTGGGTGACGCGGTGCTGGAACTGGCGGTGACCTACTGGCTCTACCGCGACTTCCCGTACTTCGGGCCGGGCCAGATGAGCATCTTGCGCGCCGAGTTGGTGCGCGCTGAAAGCCTGGCGCGCTTCGCCCGGCAACTGGAACTCCCCTGGGCCGTGCGCCTGAGCTTGCGCGCCGACAGTCGCGGCTTGCGCCAGCGTACATCCGTGCTCAGCGACGTCTTCGAGGCGGTGCTGGGCGCGGTGTTCGTGGATACGGCCCTCAATGGCGGTAACGCCGATCTGACGACGGTGCAGACCGTGCTCCGTCCGTTGGTGACACCACTGGCCGACACGGTGATCCACCGCAACCCCGGCTTCTACCGCGTGCCGGCCCCGGAACTTGCGCTACATCCTAGCCTGCCCTGACCTTGCACCCCGCGAGGAACGGGAAACGCCCAAATCTGTAACTCGCAACTCGCAACTCATAACTCATCCCCAAGGAGGTAAACCCGATGAACCCATTGTTGTCATCCGCGTTGGCTTACACCCGCGCGGGCCTTTCTGTGATTCCCTGTGACCGGCGGCGCAAGCAACCGCGTCTGCGGCGCTGGAAGCCGTACCAGGAACACCCGCCCACGCCTATCGAGGTGTGGCGCTGGTTCGGTCCCTGGACGCAAGCCGACGCCCTCGCCGTGATCACCGGCGGCATCAGCGGCGACCTGGAAGTGATCGACTTCGACGCGCCGGCGTTGTTCGCGCAATGGGCGACGGCGCTGACGCAGTACGACGCAACGTTGCTCGCGCGGCTGCCCGTGGTGCAGACGCAAAGCGGCGGCTACCACGTGTACTACCGTTGTGACGCGGCCATCAGCGGCAATCAGAAACTGGCGGTCGACCCGGCCAAACCGGGCGGCAAGTTCACGCTCATCGAGACGCGCGGCGCGGGCGGCTATGTGCTGGCCCCGCCGAGCGCGGGCTACACCGTGCTGCAGGGCGACCTGACCGCGATCCCGTTTCTGAGCTGCGAGGAACGTGCAGCGTTGCTCGACACCGCGCGGCAGTTTTCTCGCGTGCCATTGACCTGTACCCCGCGTACGGCGATGACGCCCTGGCGCTATGCAACACAGGCCCACCGGCCCGGCGATGACTACAACCGGCGCGGGGATGTGGTAGGCATCCTGCAACGCCACGGCTGGCGCTGTGTGCGCCACGTCCACGAGGCCACGTACTGGCGACGACCGGGGAAACGGCTAGGGCACTCGGCAACGTACAACTACCGCGACTCGCGCTGCTTCTACGTCTTCACCAGCAATGCCCCACCGTTCGACCCCGCGCGGGCCTACAGCCCCTTCGCCGTGTTTGCGTTGTTGGAACACGGGGGAGACTACCACGCGGCGGCCTCTGCGCTGCGACGGTTGGGCTATGGGAATAGCGGTTAGCTATCAGGCGTCAGCGATCAGCAAGGAGTATCCAATGGAACTGCAAATGGGCACGCTTGCGTGCCGGAAATGTCAACGACCTGTACTACTCTTAACGCATTGTGTCAACGGACGCAGCGTCATCACCCTGTCTGACCCGGCGCAACCGGGATTGGACACGATGGGTGCGCGCTGTCCGCATTGTGGGCACTACTACCGCCCCCGCGCGCGGCAACGGCTGGCCGACAAAGCACAGCCCGCGCACTTGACCCCCTTGAGTGCATTGCATTGAAAGGAATCCTGAAATGAACCTGAACACCTTTGTGAGTCTTGTCTACGTCGAAACCTTGCACGACTTTGCCCGCGAAGTGTCACCTGATCGTCCGGTGCGGATGCTGTTGTCGCACCAGACACAAGGGCAGAGTCCCTTGTTCAGCCGCGTCTACACCCTGACGTTAGCCGGGTTCAACGCCTACCACGAACTGGTCATCCTGGCCGACACCGTGCGGATCGACCTCGACCCGCAAGGGCAACAGCCCTGGACGGCGGCGGGGAAGTTCATTGCCGACCAGGTGGCGACCTGGCGTGCCCTGGTGCACGAGCATCTGGAAGCGCGCGGCTACACCGTGTGGCCGGCAATGTACGCGCTCCCCAAGGATTACACTGTCTTGCGGGGCACGTTCGAGTGTGCGCGTTGGCGCAAGACCGGGGAGACCTGGTCGGTCGAAGCCGCCACGCCGGAAGCGGAGGATGCACTATGCCCTACCGCCTGACTTACAATGACCGCCTGTACATCCAATGTGACGTCTGTGGAAGAGTGTATCCGCAGCTTTTTGCCGACGACTTCGCCACACCCTTGCCACCTGGCTGGGGCGGCGGGCCGTCGCACGTGCGCTGTCCGCAATGCCAGGCCGAATGGCCGCAGGTGAACGCACACGGTTATGGCTGGAAATCAGGAACGCCCGTGCCGGTCATCGACCATTGGACTGGCGCGCGGCTAGGCCCGGTGTTTCCTGGCGAACCGCCGGAGCGTTATCCGCTGGGCTACTTCCGTAGCTTTGGCGCGGCCCAAGTGCCGTACTTTTCACGAAAGGCCAAGGCACGCCTGTTGGGCCACTGGATCACCAGCGCCGAACGGGTGCTGCCGACCTTGAGCCGCCACGACCGGCCCGCGCAAGAACGCCGCATCACCCGCTGGCGAGCGGAGTGCGACGCGCTGCTGGCCGAGATCGCGGCAGACCGTTGATCATAATGTGAAGCATTGAGTATCACCCTTGCAGGAGTTTCTGCCGCTCCTGCAACGGGAGCACGTGGGCAGAAACTCCTGCATCATCTTAAAACCAAGATATGCAGGAGGAACTGAAATGGGAACTTTGCACACTTTGCCCTTACACGAACGCCCGGCGGCGCGTCTGAGTTACGTCGGCTCCGGTGGGGTCAGCCAGGTCGAACTCCTGGCGCTCCTCATTGGCGGCCCCGACCAGCTCGACATCGCGCAGGCCGTGGTGCAGCGCTTTGGAGATACGCTACCCCAGGCTTTGACCGAGGAACTGCTCGCCATTCCCGGCATCGGGGAAGCGACGGCGGCCCGGATTCGGGCGGCCCTGGAACTGGGACGCCGTTTTGCCCACGGGCAAGACAATGACCGGCGACAAATCAGCAGCCCGAGCGCCGCCGCCGACATTCTGCAGGCCCTCATCGGCCACGCCGAACAGGAGTGCTTCGCCGTGCTGTATCTGGACATCCGCAACCGCGTGCAGGATCAGGAGATTCTGTACCGTGGGACGCTCAATACCACGCACATCCGCATCGCCGAAATCTTTCGCGGTGCAGTACGGCGCAACGCGGGTGCAGTGCTGGTCGGGCATAACCACCCGTCGGGCGACCCACGACCTTCCCCGGAAGACCGTAGTATCACGCTCAGCCTGATCCAGGCGGGGAAGCTGGTGGAGATAGACGTGGTGGATCATGTGATCATCGGGCGTAACCGCTGGATAAGCCTACGCCAGAACAGTGGTGAACTCTGGGAAGCGCCGCCGGGGGCAGTGCAATGAGCGCCGGTGTGGCTTTGCCCGACGCCTGGCGCACTCGCCAGTTCACTACGGTGTCAAACGACGATGTACTGACCGCCGTGGAAGCCTGTCTGGACGGCCCCGCTGTTCCAGAGACGCCGACACCGCCGACCACTGTGCCTACCCAATGGGAAGACCTGTTGGCTGACCGGTTACGGCAGTGCCACTTACCGGCTGGTGTCCTGGAACGCCTCATTGCTGAGGCCGTGGCTGACACGATGTCGGCAATGGCCGCAACGCTGGAACGCCAGTTGCGCTTCCGCATCTACCGCGAGCAACGGGCGCAATTGCAGACTTGTGATGATTACTGAGTAATACCTGATTAGCATTGTGTTTTCCCCGCAGGGAGACGTAGCCCTCCCTGCATCCCAGGGGAAGTTCCGGCGCTACGTCTCCTTGCACAAAATTCCAAGACCCGCAAGGAGAGAAAATGTCTGTCATCACCCGTTTCCCCAAGGTATCCGTTGTTTCCTGGTGGCGCTTTCCGCGTTTGTCACACTGGCACTGGTGGCAGTGGGGCAAGCTCGTTGGCGCAGTGTTACCGCTGCTGTGTTGGTTGAGCGGCGTGCGTCACCCGTTGGCCTGGGCTGTGGCACTGCACCTGTTCTGTGACTTCACGGCGCAGAGCAACATAACCGTGATCGGCAAGGCGCGTCACGAATGGCGTATCCTGGTCTACCACGGCTTGATCGCCGGGGGCTGGCCAGGGTTGCTCGTGGGTGGTCTGCCGGGTTTGTTGATCAGTGCGTGCGCCCACAGCCTCATCGATGCCGCCAACAAGTTCGGCTTCGATGATTGGCGCGGCCCCGCACTTGACCAACTGAGTCACGTGGCGTTGATCGTGTTGTTACATTTCTCCGCGTATTGGCCTACTCCGTGGTGATAGCCTTGCCCCGCAAGGTTATCCCTCTGCGACTCTATGTCGCGCATCCGCAAGGGAAGCGGACGAGGACACACAGCGTCTTTCTCCGCTTCCCTGGCCTTTTCTTCGCAGGACCGCGCTGCGTGCGGCTCTGCTTTTCGCAGAATACGTTTTTCCCCGGCAGGGAGGCGCACCGTTTCCCCGCCAGGGGAAGCTGTGTGCCGCCTTGCCACCATATCACTTGAGCAAGGAGGCTCAACAATGCAACTGACCTGTTTGAACGAAACCTTGAGTGTTGGCCTGAGCCGGGTGGGACGCGCAACGTTCCCTCGTGCCAGTGCACTGCCCATTCTGGGCCACGTCTTGTTGGACGCCACGCCCGGCGCGCTGACCCTCGCGGCCAGCAACCTGGAATGGCACATCGTCCAGCAGATTCCCGCCGAGGTCAGCGACCCTGGGCGCGTCACCGTCCCCGCGGCGGCCTTCGCCGAGTGGGTCAAGATGCTGCCCGCCGGTCTGACCTCGGAACTGACGCTGGACTCTACGTCTCTCACGTTGTCCGTAGCTTGTGAGCCGGTCAAGGCCAGCTTCCGCGGTCTGGACGCGACGGAATTCCCGCTTCTGCCGGAACCCGACGCCGACAGTGTGGAAGTCGAGGCCACGGCCTTGCGTGCGGCCCTGACCCGCGTGGCGTTCGCCGCTTCGGAGGACGCCGCACGTCCGGTGTTGATGGCCGTGCTGGCGCACTTCGCGGGACAGACCCTCACGCTGGCGGCTGCCGATGGCTACCGCCTGTCCGAGGCACAAGTCCCGCTGGCCGCGCCGGTTGCCGCGCCCTTCGATGTGCTGATCCCTGCGCCGGTCTTGGCCGAGGTGCAACGGTTGTTGGGCCGCGAAGGGACGGTGACGCTCACCGTCACCGATCTGCGCGACCGCATCGCCTTGCACTTCGATGCGACCACGGTGGTCTCCCAAGTCGTGGCCGGGACCTACCCCAACTACAAGGCGGTGATCCCGACCAGTACGGCCACGGAGGCGACGGTGGAACGCGCGGCGGTACTCCACGCCTGCCAGCGGGCGCGCATCTTTGCCCGCGAAGTAGGCGGCATGGTGCGGCTGCACCTTGACGACACTGGCCTGACGGTGACGGCGGAGTCCGCGACGGGCGGCGAGGGGAGCACGGTCGTCCCGCTGGTAGATCAACAGGGACCCGCGCTCGACATCGCCTTCCAGGTGGGCTTCCTCATCGAGGCGTTGACGGCGCTGGACACCTCCCTGGTGGGCCTGCGCTTCAACAGCGCGCGTCAACCGGGTGTCATTGGCTTGACCAATGCAGACACCTTCGTCCACGCCGTGATGCCGATGGAGGCAGGTAGACAGTAGGCGGTAGACGGTAGACAGGGGGGAGAATTCTCCCCGTCTACCATTTGCCGAATAGTGGCTACCTGGCCCGACAAAGTAACAGAAAACTCTAGCAAAGCATTGTGCAACATTAACCTGGAGACGGAAGACAACAGACACCTGCCGGGGCAATCCCCTGTCTACTGTCTACGGTCTACCGTCTACCACCCGCAAAAAGGAGCTTTCCAATGAACCCAATCCTGACCTTTCAAGAAGATGTAAACCGGTTGTTGACCGAGTTGAGCAGCTACATCGCCCAACACCCGGATGCGACACTGCTGTGTCCGGTCGCGCGTCCGCTGCCCGGCCTGCCAATGATCCCGGAGAATGCCGAACACCTCTATCGCAACTATCGGCACTATCTCCAAACCCCGTGGGGCCTGGCGACGTACACCGACATCCGCTATCACCAGTATCCGCAGTTGAGTTACGCCGGCCTCTACACTCTGGTCGAACCAAAGCCGGACGTCGTGTGTCCCCTGCCTACCGTGCCTGCACTGGCGGTAGCTGTCGTTCAACCGTTGAACGGCTTAACGGCGGTCTACGCTGGCGACCGCTTGACAGCGGAAGTATTGGCGACGACGCCGGTGTGGGAAGGCAAGCTCACGCTGCCCGACCACTGGAACGAACTCGATGTGCTGGCGCTGGTGCGCCGTGAGTTGGCCCAGGCAGGTGTGCCCTGGTATCCGGGGGCACTGTACGCCGAGCGCGTGGCCTACCCCTGGCTCACGCCGGAGGGTTTGCCCGCGCAGACGGCGTACATTGCTAACGGTGAAGTGCGCTTGCCCGTCAGCGGCTACGTCATCGAGCCGGACAGCAAGGAGGTGGTGTATCTGAGCCTGGTGGGGCACAAGACGGCAGCGCGTAGCATCTGGGGATCGTTGAACACGATGCACCAGCGCAAGTTGACGTTGGACGCACCGGGGTTGCATACCACGGTGATTTCATCGCACAACTACGCCACCTACACCGCCAGCGTGGACACCGACACCGGCCTGCTGCGGATGCAGATCGTGGACCGCCGCGCGTTGGCCGCCGACGTGGAAGACCAGGCCTACCTGGTTATCCCGCGCGGTCTGGACGCGGCAGCCACCGATTCAGCCTTCGCGGTACGCCTGGGTGCAGTGTTGCCCATCGGCGTGCCGGCGCAGTGGGGCAGCCAGTTGCGGGAGGTCGGCGACGACCTGGGCCTGGTGCGCCCGTGCTTGTGCGGTGGAGACGTAGGCGTGGCCTATGCCCTCACCGCTGATGCGCAATGGCTGGACTTGGTCGCGGGCTTGTTGCGCGATGATCCGGCCTTCGTGATTCCTGAGACAATGTAAGCGTCAGCTTACGAGCTGGGGGATGCACCGTGCATTCCCCCGGTGGGAATGTGCGGTGTGTCCTCCGTTAGTCATCAAATCTGTAAATCATCACATCAATGGAGGTACACAATGGCACGTCTAATCAATGCAGAAGTGTTGGGGTTCTTCGCGACCCCACCGAGTGTCACCGCG
>Ga0209723_1000142_pt1 | contig 142804 bp, 125 predicted proteins | sample BiotimSIPDNA_2_FD_185750 | JGI IMG/M metagenome (GOLD analysis project Ga0209723, IMG submission 185750) | Anaerobic biogas reactor microbial communites from Washington, USA - Biogas_R2 time_0 SIP DNA (SPAdes) (version 2) | ecosystem: Engineered > Bioreactor > Anaerobic > Unclassified | place...
ACTCCAGCGCCCCCAGTTTGAACTCTTCTGAATATTCCTTGTAGTTACGTCCCATTTCATCGCTCCTGATCTCTTATAGTCTACCCAATCAGGACATTTTTTGTGTCCACTTTTTCGAGCCAGTCCAGTCCCGGCAAAGTCGGGTTGGGTTCCTTCCTTCCTGACCCCCTTCTTCGGAGGGCTATTGAGGGGCTAAGTCCCGGCAAAGTCGGGTTGGGTTCCTTCCTTCCTGACCCCTTCCTTCGGAGGGGGATTGAGGGGCGAAGTCCCGGCAAAGTCGGGTTGGGTTCCTTCATTCCTGACCCCCTCCTTCGGAGGGGGATTGAGGGGGTGGGTTCCTCTATTCAATTAGTAGCCAAACTCTCCATGCAGTGAATCGTCATTTTCGACGTATTCCTGCACCTTGATCATACGGTAATTATCCTTATCATCTCGAATATACACCATCTCGATGCCTGCGTTAATGATCAGCCTTTTACACATCGAGCAGGGATTGGCATTTTGCACATAATTGCCGTTGTCTTTCAGGTCGATACCAGTCAAATAAAGCGAAGCACCCAACATGCGTTCCCGCGAAGCGCTGATGATTGCATTTGCTTCGGCGTGTACGCTGCGGCAAAGCTCATAGCGCTCTCCCCGTGGAACGTTTAATTGCTCCCGGATACAAAAACCCAGGTCGATGCAATTTGCCCGACCTCTTGGCGCACCAACATAACCGGTCGAAACAACCTCATCGTTCTTCACAATTACCGCACCGTATTGCTTGCGCAGGCAGGTGCCGCGCTGGCTGACAATCTCAGCAAGGTCAAGATAATAATTTATTTTGTCTCTTCTTTCCATGCGATACCTTCCACCTGGGCATTGTTCTTATAGCAAGATTTTACCGTGATTCAAGACCCTTTTCAAACCAGTAACAATAGCGTCCCAACCACAATAAACACCAAGCCGAGCAAGGCCTGGCGAGAGAGCTTTTCCTTGAAGAAGAGATATGAGAGCACCACGGTTACCACGATGCTGAGCTTATCAATCGGCGCGACGACGCTGGCCGGCCCATCCTGAAGTGCTTTGTAATAGCATAACCAAGAAGACCCGGTCGCTACTGCCGATAGTATGAGAAAAATCCAACTACGCTTGTCGATTGATTTGATAGTGTTTTGCTTTCGGGTGATGAAGACGATTGCCCAGGCCATGGCCAACACGACGATGGTCCGGATGGCCGTTCCGAGGTTGGATTCAACCCCTTCGATGCCTACTTTGCCGAGGATGGAGGTCAGGGCCGCGAATACAGCTGAACCAACCGCGTACAGCATCCACGCCATACTGCTAACCTCAGGCGACGCTGTAGCGGTTGAAGTTGACTCCTCCTGGTCTGGTTCCAAAGGAGTTACCTCAGCCGGCTGGGCTTCCCTGGGCGCTTTCTTTTGAATCATCAGCCACGTACCGATGCCAATTATCACCATGCTTAGCACTTTCAGCCAGGTGACGCTCTCATTCAGGAAAATGATAGCCAGCAGCATGGTCAGCACCAGGCTGGATTTGTCGATTGGGGTTACCTTGTTGACATCCCCGAGTTGCAAAGCCTTAAAATAAAACAACCACGATGCCCCAGTGCTCAATCCGGAAAGTACCAGGAACAGTAGACTCCTGGAGCTGATTTGGTTTATCTGCCCTTGCGAGCCAACCACAAAGACCATCAGCCACGCGAACATCAAGACAAACACAGTCCTTATGGCCGTCGCGACGTAAGAGTCAGTTTTCCTGATGCCAAATTTGGCCAGGATCGCGGTTATCCCCGCGAATAAGGCCGAAAGAAATGCTAACAAAATCCACATAATGCCTCCCAAAGCCATCCCACGCGCCCATTATTTTGCAACAGGCTCGTTCAATGGCTCAAAATTTATAATCCCTCATCTTCCACAAACTGGTAAAAAGCCTTTTCGGACTTCTGATCAGCAGGAGAAACAGTGCCGACTGGTGAAGCGTAAACCGTGAACTCATCCTCGCTGTCCAGACCAAACAAGGAGTCGCACACTGCCACATCGAAAGCGGCGATGGCGCAGGTGCCCAGCCCCAGCGCAGCGCAAGCCAGATAAAGGTTCTGACCGACGTGACCGGCGTCTATCAGGGCTACTCGGTGCGCCCAAATGCCGTAGCGCCACTCGCATCGGTAGGGCAAGAAACTCCAATAGAAAATAACGCCTGCTTTCGCTGCCCAACTCTGCCCTTCAAGAGAGTCAGAGATCGCAGCTGGCAGATTATCAACCGGATGCAGGAATTCGAGTTGATGACCCAAGGGCAGATAGTGATACGCTCCCGGCTGCAAGCCTTCAACATTCTGTACCAACAAATAGGTTTCAAACCCGTGTCGCGCACCGCCGGAAGGTACCGTGCGCAGAGTGGCGTAAGCTTTGCCTCTGATATCCTTGATCCCTTGTGTTGCCCAGAGCATAAAGGAGAGTTGCAGCAGGCTGATTGGCTGCCTCGTGTAAACGCGGGAGCTTTTCCGCTCAGTCAGCAAACTGATGAAATCTTGCTTCAGATCAAGATCTTCAAAGTTCCTGGGAAGCGGCAAGGCTTTATCACTCATTGGTGCTTTGACCAGTGGTGGTTGCGGTAATTTGAGTTGCTGGTCAGATTCAAAATCCTGATAAGGGCTGGTGGAAAAACTTTTCATAAATTTTCGCCCCTCACTGATCAATTTTTTCTGAATATCTGGATCGAGCATGACAACTCCTCTATTGTTTCGGATTTGGGCTAATTATAGACGGATTGATGTTCGATGTCGGGGATTGTCGTAATTGGTGTGGCCGATGACTGTGTTGGGAACAGCACAAGACCGTTCCGCTTGTTTATGATAAAAGATTGTCTTTGGGAATGATCTTGTGTAATTTCGTTTGATTGTGCTTGCGGAAGGGGTCAAGCCCCTTCCCTACGAAGGCATTAATTGTGGGCCAGGTTGCGTAGCACCTACCCCTAAGCGTAGTGAATGGGGTTCAACCCGGCTTTTGGTTCAATTTGCAGATTGTGACGTCGCTTCGCCCCTCGAATCCATCGTGGTGTGGCGGATAATTATAGTAGGGAACGGTCTTGCACCGTTCCGTTTGTTTGTGGTGCCATACACAAGCCCCTTCTCTTCAAAAGGAATTAAGCCAAGCGGGGTCCGACTGGACCCCGCGTTGTACCAATAGCATATACTCCCAACCTGTAACTACTTGCCCGAGATGGTGACACCGCTTATCCTGATCCACGGCAAGAGCCAGTATCCAGAGTTTTCGCGTTCCTGGCTTCCTGCTACTGTATCGCGCAGCATGTCGCCCAAATTGCCGGCAATCATCACCTCGCTCAAGGACTTGGTGACCTTGCCGTTCTCGATCAGAAAACTGTTCTTTGCCACACCGCTGAGATCACCTGCCGGACCGGGGTTTCCGCCAGAGAAACGACCCAACAGGATCCCTCTCTCAACTCCAGCGATCAATTCCTCCAAAGGGGTCTCTCCTTTGCCGAAAACAAAGGTGCTGCCGCTGTTAGCGGAACGTTTCAAGCCGGTTTTGCTGGCACCATATCGACTGAGGACAAAATTCTTAAGCACACCGCCTTCAATTACAGGCATGTTCTCGGCTACATAGCCATCACCGCTCAAGTTGCTGGTGCCAGGCAATTCGGGCGATTCTGCAACCAGTTCGATGTTCACCAGAGCACTGGCAACCTGTTCCCCAATTTTTTCCTTCCAGGGGCTGGTCCCGGAGATCAAAGCGCTGTCTTGCAGATAGGTGCTGCCAATGTACCATAGGAAGTTCTCAAGGCAACCTGGCGTGATCACAATATCACCGACGAAACTGCCTTCAAATTGTTCGGTGACTATCTGACGCTGTGTCTCGTCCAGCAAACGTTTCACTCTGCCCGATTCAACAACTCGCTCTGACGGGTCTTCATAAACCGTGCCAAAGTAGTTGAAAGAAGATGCCTTTTCGCCATCCTTTGCAATAAACATATTGCTTAGTTGGTAAATTCCTTGTTCATCAGAAAGCCGTACGCCGTTGGTGTTGGCATACAACTTTTCACTATAGTTATGTTCGACACCGATTGAATCAAAACTGATTTTGGGGAAGTCTCGCTTGGTATCTGCCAGCATGTCAGTCAGCTGTTGATACATCAGATCCAGATCAGGGGCTTTTTCTCCAGAGCTGAAACTAACATTTTCTCGCAGTTCAGCAATCCCCTCTGCCTCATCCGGAGCCGCGGTAAGCGCGGCCTGCCATGCATCTGCAACAGCCTGCTTGATATCCTTAGGATCGAAACTGTTCAGGGTGATAGTGCCTTTGCGCTTGTATTTGAGTAATTTGATACTGACCTTATCGGAAAAGACGGTCCGAACCATGCTGATCTTGCCAAGTTCGTAGTAAACCTCTGTCAGTACATTGCGGCTTACCCAGGTTTCACCTTCATCTGCGCCAATCGCCTTGATTTCATCTACTATCAATTCAGCCGCATCCCGAATTGCCTTATCCTTGATTTCAAAAGCCTGTTTCATGCCCGACCTCCCACGTTGATCTTCACCTTGATTGCTGGTCCGCCCATCCCCACAGGGATCATTTGTTTCTTTCCGCACATACCCGAATTCGTCCATGTGACAGTGTCGCTGACCATCTCGGCAGTTTTCAAGACTTCAAAGGCGACACCGGAAACAGTTGTGTCTTTGATTGCCCGACCCAATTTGCCATCTTTGATCTCGTAACCCATCGGCACACCAAACATGAATTCACCAGTGGCATCCGCCTGACCGTTGTTCATGTCGGTCATGAGGTATCCGTCTTTAACTGAGGCAATCATCTCTTCCAGTTTGTCAGTTCCAGGCAGGATGCAGGTGTTGCGCATGCGAATCAGGGGTTCATCTGAAAAATCGTAAGCGCGGGCGTTACCGTTGGGGCTGTGACCAAATTTTCGGGCAGACTCCTTGTTGTGCATATATCCGGTCAAAATGCCCTTCTCGATCAAAATCTGGTCTTGCGCGGGTGTACCTTCGTCATCAACAAAAACAGGCACAGGTGCAAGCTTGCCAAAAGCAGTATGGGCGATATCAACCAGGCTGACTTTCTCGCTTGCGACTTGCTTTCCAAACATGGGGCCGCCAACCGAACCAGTCTGCACAAAATCTGCTTCCACAGTATGACCGACTGCCTCGTGAGCCAGGATGCCAGCCAGGTCTGAGTCCAGGATTACTGTCTGAATGCCTGGTTTGGCGTAAACACCTTCTGCCTTTTGGCTCAACAGTTCATATTGTTTTTCAAGTTTTTCAAAGTAGTCTTCAGCGTTCTTGAAAATTTCAAGGAAATTGCCAAAGCCGCCCAATACCTTGTAGAGTTCCACTGGATGGCCGTCCTGATCCTGTGTTGTCATAAATATGTAGACGTTGGATCTGGGAACGAAAGAATGCGAAACCACGCCGTCGCTTGTGTACAGCAATTTTTCCATATCCAGGCTGCGCGCGAACACCCGTCTGCTGAGCAGTCTGGGGAAGCGCTCGGCAATGTAGCTGTCCAATTCATCCACGATATTAAGCAGATAACTCTGCTCCACTGGCACGTCGTGCTCAAGACCGTCCTTTCGGGTAAAAGGTTGAACCGGGGAAAAATCTGGTTGACCGCGTTGAACATGCCGATCAAGGAAAGCAGCGTTTTGATTGGCAGCACGGACAATCTGCGCGATTGCCTCAACATCCTCGCCATAGCCAGTTGCGGAAGCAAAGCCATATGCTCCCCCTTTAACTACCCTGGCAGAAACGCCCCTGCTGATACCACTGGAATTGGAAACCAGGCTTCCGTTGAGCATTGCCACAGAGCGATTTCGATTTTCTTGCGCTCGCAGCTCTGTGTAACCTGGAAAGCCGTGTTTTTTGACATAATCGTATAAATGGTCCTGAAGCATCAAAACCTCCGTTCTTGAGTGGCTTGAATGATAACATCTCCACAAACGATTTCAAGAAAAAACAACAACAACGGGTGTTTGTGTTGCTGTTTCTATGGTCTTCAATGTGATGGCGGATGTTTTTGCTTTTAAGCTAAGGGAAGGCATTGACGCTTAGATACCTTGATATCTATTGTCAATGCCTTGCTTTTTTAGAAATTTTATGGTCTTTGAATCACAGGCGCGATAAAGTAGTAACTTTTGGAATAATCACTCTCGCGCGTCCAGCCCTCGATGCCGGAATCCTCGGAGCGCACATACCACCAAACACCTGTCCTGCCGCTTCCACATGAAGGGCCTTCCAGAACTTCCATATAACTTCCAGGGGACATGCGATACAGCAATTTTGTTGAGTCGATTGCAGGTTCAGGGTAAATGCGGTTGTAATCTTCAGGCTCTGGCTCAACAAAAGCCCTGTCACCAACCCTCAATCGTGTTGGTTTTGCGCCAGAACAGACATCGTAGGTGGCAATCGGTACAACCCAGAATTCAATTCCATCTCCCTCAGGGATCCAGCCAGTCTCACTGTAGACTGTGCGCACTTTCCAGAAAATCCAACCCAAATCGCATTTCGGACCATCGATGATATGGAGGATCTCGCCTTCTTCCAATTTACGCACCAGTTTGTCGCCAATAGTGGCGACAGGTTCGGAGCGCATACCAATCCTTCCAGTTTCAAAATTGACGTAAGCCGAATCACCTACATGTAGTCTCGAAGCAGCACAACGTGACAACGGCGAATATACCTGTGGTGTTGGCGTGAAATTAGATGCCTTTGTGGCATTGGGCGCTTGAACCACCACAGGGACGGGCGTATCCGTAGGTCTCGGAGTGGAAGACGGCAAAGTAATCTCATTCATATTGGGCTGAGTAGGTGTGGAAGATGGCTCTTCTTGAATAGGTTCAAACCCGACTTTTGTTTCCTCATCCTCTATCACTGGAGTCGTTTCTACACGTTGATAATAATTTCTGCCATCATCAAACTTGATTGTGAGCACATCTTCTTCAATTTCAAAATCAGCCACAATAGCAACATCGTCTATTGTAATTTTTACTTTTCCAGGTGCAATGACCGCGTAACGAAGGTTCTGTGGGTTTGGTGCAAATGCCTCTGTGACCACCAGCGATTTTCCCTCTTCAAAAGTCAGATCACCTGCTAAATATCCGCTACTACTGGAAAGCCAGTCCCAGGCCCAAGTCCCTTCCAACTCATATTGGGGTCCAGACCCGCAGGCAATCAGAAAATTTGAGATCAGTAAGAGAATTGTCACAAAAGCCAAAGTCCATTTTTTCTTCATATTCATTTCACTTTTCCCAAAAAAACATGATTTCATTTTCTTATTTCACCTTGTCAAAGTGAAACATAAAAGGTTCATAACCGGGAGTGTTGATGATTGCCTCACCTACGCGCATGTTGGCGATCTCCCAATCTTCCACGACATTTGCTTCACGAATCTGCTCAACAATCCCTCTTGACGAAACCGAGGACATAAAGACCTCTTTTTTTCTGTTCTTCCCTAATAGTTCCTGGATAAACTTGCGGGTAGCGGCATCGTTGACCCTGAAAGCGACAGTCGTCAGCAAACCCGAGAGGATCGAATGTGCCTGCGCTTCACCATAGGCATGAAAAACCTGTTCAATATTTTGAACGCCGATAATGAACTTCGCGCCCATACTTCTGCCAAAATTGATGCCGTCATCGATGTGCTGCAAATTTGGGATAAGCCGGAATTCGTCAATGATGAACCAAACATTTCCATCACTTTTCTTGCGGCTTAAGGCTTCTTTGATTGCCATATCCAACATCAATTGATAAATTGGGGTGAGCATTCCGCCGATCCCCAAATCATATTCTACAAACACCAGCCGTCCTTGCTTGGCACGGATGGCCTGCCGGATCGAAAGGCTGCCTTCTTGTCTGAAATTTCCGATAAAGATTTCGCGCAGATGCTGCTGTAATTCCGATATCACTCCCTGCGTCTGGGGAGAGCGATCGTCAGCAATGTACGACGTCATCGCTTTGAGGTCCTGATGCTGCTGCAGGATAGCCCGCATCTCAGTTGAAGGTGTCTGATCGAGGAAGTTACGCAAAATCGCGTTATTTTTCACCCCACCCATCCGGTGAAAGTGCAGCATAACTCCCGAAAATAGATCCCGGGCAGCGTTTGGAAAGAACGGTTGGCTTGATTTGCTGCTTCGCTCGTAAAACAATGCCCGGGCAATCTCAACGATCTCTTCTTCAGTGTTGACGCCAGCGTTGATTTCTTCGAAAATATTCCAGTAATCCTTCCCCTGGGAACCAGTCGCTTTTTCGTCATTACTAATGACAATATCGCCTTGTCGGTAAAAGGTCTCGTAAAAGTCTCCCTTGGTATCAAAAATCACCATGACATCATTGCTGGTCATGTGTTCACGCAGCTGTGAAAGTATCTGGAAAATACCATTGGTTTTCCCCATACCAATGCCGCCAATAAACAAAAGATGCTTACTTAATAGATCATCGCTCAAGGGAAAATTGGCAGGTTTGCCGTTGGCATCCCGCCCAGAGATCGCGCAACGAGCACCTATTGAATTGTTGATCGGCACAGTTCGGCTGAGTTCGTTCCCTTCAAACACCATCGTTTTTGTCATTGCGTTCATCGATTGCATGCCGCCTCCTGTGGGTCAATACCCGTAGCCATACCGGTAATCTTCTTCCTGGTCCTTGTCTACTTGTGGTGCCTCGTTCTTATCGTTTTTTTCCGGTTGGCCAAGCTCTTGTTGTTGAAGCTGATCTTTCACAAGAGCTGGCGTATCCGAGGCATTCAAGCCTGTGCCCTGAATCCGGTTGGAGAGTTTTTGGAAATCTTCTTCACTGGGAGACGCAGGCAGACCATAAGTTTCGGGGAATTCGCGGGCGTGTTTGATCAGATTGTTTCGTACCGCCTCTACATGATCTTCCGGTACGCCAAGAATAGAGTTGTTCTTCAGATAATCAGTGGCTTCCTCTAGGCTGCCTTCCCGTAGAGCATTTGGCAAAGCAGTCCCTTCGGGCAGGCGGTCCCGCAGCCCTTTCACGTCCATCTCTAAAGCATCGACTGGCCTGTTCCAGCCAAGCATGTGTTTGAAGTTTGAATGGTAAGTTTTGAGGGCACTATCAGTCAATTCGCCTTCCGCGCTCATGTGAGACTTCACGCTCCAGATTCCTTCTGAAGAAATTAGATCATAAGTTCTGAAGTTTTCTGCTGCCAGGTCGTTGATGTTTTGCGCATCACTGCCAAGTCGGGATTTTAAGGATTCTTCGTGAAGTCGCCCTTGAATTTCAATATAGTTGCGGGGTCGTTTGTAGTAACTCATCCACTCTTCCTACATACCGTAGCCGTAGTAATAGTCCTCTTCTTCAGACTTTTCCTGTTTTTCCTTTGGTTCCTCATTTACACTTGGAGCGGTATCCTGGCTGAGGGTTTCTTCTGTAACTGCTTGAGCAGCGTTTTCCGCTGCCTGCAGTTCGCTTAATGCTTCGTTTTTCCCTTTTACCAGGTCACCCAAAATCTCGGATGCTTCCCCCATGTTTTTTCTTGCTTGGTCAATACCGGCCAGATTGTTAGCTTTAGTGGCTATATTTAATCGCTCTGCATTCTCTTCGAAAACTTTCTCAAAATATCTCTGTTCTCTCTCAAAACTGTCGATAATTTTTTGCCGTTTTTGTTCGGTTGATTCGTCAGTCATTTCCCCTCCTCCTAATTCGAATCTGCTAATGTCGATGGTTGCTGCGACCATTTTTGAATAGCCAGATCCCCTGCCTGTTGCAGGTCCATTACCAAGGCTCCCAATTCCCTTGCAAGGGTATATGAATCAGCTGTGGGTGTAATTTTTCCCGAATTAGGAGTTGAATCTTTTCCGAGCAAAGATTGAAAATTGTTCGATCTGATCGTTAATCCCGATCCCGAAGCAGAACGTGCTGAAACAGAAAGACCAAAGTTGTCGGTATAACCGATAACAGATAAATAAATGTAACTAAAGACAACCAGGGGAATGACAAACCTAAAGGCTCCCATTGATCCGCCAAGACTATTCACTATGCTGGTGACAAACAGCACCAACCCAATAATGAAGATAATTCTGAGAATCTTACGTAAGGTTTCTCCTGGTTTTCCTATGGTTAGTTGACCTTCTTTTTCAACTTCAAGATTCTTTAATATTTGATCGAACAAATCCTGGTTCAGGATGTTTTTTTCCATCAACCAAATAATCGCGAATGGTAACATCAGAAAAAAACCGAATAACCAATGGGTCATAAATTCCGGTAACACACTGCCAGAAAATGTTGACAACAGCATTGAGAAAAATAAGAATGGAATTAACCCTAGAATATTTTGTGATCTGCCAACAAACGAAGAGATCGACCCCACATCCTCAAGTGGCACTTCTGAAACCAACAGGCTGCTTGATCTGCCTGATTTGGTACTGTTTGCATAAATGACGCGTTTGTTGGTGACCTGAAGAAATCCATCACTGACCTGTGAGAAAGCGGATTTCTGAACCAGGCATTGATAGCTGCGAATTAAAAATTCACCTTCCGAAAACTCAACTACTTTTCGTTCCATGGCATGCCCCAGGTCAATTCTGCTTCCACTTGTCAATACCATAATCGCCAAGTGTCTGAATATCAGTGATCAGTGCTCCAATTTCCTGAAGCATCGTTTCTGCGTCTCTACCTGGCAAGGCGTTGGGAATACTAAGTGCTGAAACATGCATAATGCCACCGGCGTTGGAAATGTGGATGGGCGTACTCGAACCGCCGCTTGAATTGATCTCAAGTGAAAATGTTGGTCTTCTGGAGTACCAAGAAGCACACATAAGCATGTAAACAACTGCACCGAGAAATAGCAGAATAATGAAAAAGCTGCCACCCCCTCCCCCAGTAAGCACCGACATTGTATCCAACAGTTGGGTGCCAGCCAGACTTAATAGGGATCCTGCAGATATTCCTATCAGAAATGTGCGCCAAATTAATTTTACTGAAATGAAAAATGAACCGAAGAAAGCTCCGATTGCCAGTAACCAGCCAATTATCTGGAAGAAGGTATAAGACTCAAGTATAAAACCTAGGCCAGTCAGTATTGCGGGGATAAATATCATAGCCAGCCCAGCGAGCAAAAGTGCACCCAAGAAAGCGAACAAGTCGAAATAGGTCCCTTTAAAACTGTTGATGCCTGAAACATCTGCAATGGGCACTTCACTTTGAATCACCGACCGACCCGAAGGCGTATCCCCGGCTGCCTGGAAAATCACCCTCTTGTTTGTGACTCCAAGAAAGCCCCCCGATTTCAAACCCAGTGCCTTTTCCCGATAATAGGTGCAATGATAAGTTCGAACCGTTGATTCACCCTCTGCGGGAACAACATTACCTTGCAATAAATCCATTTCCACCTCCTCCTTGGATTAAAAAAGTTTGATAGTCTAATTATATGCATTTCTTGCAGAATTTTGCCTGCAAATCCGCTGAAACAGCAATTTACTTCCTTTGGTTTATACTTGACTCAAATGAGTAAAACTGCAATTAATTCTGATTCGTTTTATGACCAGGTTTTTACCCTGCTGGCACCGGAGCGATGCATTATTATTGATCACGATCAGGGGTTGGTCTCAGCGAGTCCTGCGGAAAAGTTTGATCCCGATTTCTTCAATTACGCCAAAATGCTTTCAAAATTGCCGGAGTCTGCCTGGCTGCACCTGGTAACGCTTGAAGATCAGCCGATTTTTATCCTTTCTTACGAAATCGACCAGAACCAAACCGCATTTCTGACCTTTCCATCGACTATGCGTATAAGCCAGATGGAAGAAAAGCAGCTCTTGCTTCAAAACACCTTGAATGGTCAAACTACCGATCCAGTCATTGACCTCCTGCAGGGTCTGACCACTTCAGATTTGAAAGCCAGCCGTAATCGTCAACCAGAGCAGGATGGTTTTCTTTCCATTTTTTCTGATTTGGAAAATTCCGCAACCAAATCCAGACCAAATCCGCCAAACCAGGGTGATACCCAGCCGATATCACTCTGATTCCCCAAACATGACACCACCTATGGGTTAAGCCAAACCTTGAAGGTATACTAAAGACAAACCTCTCAGAAGGAGTTGATCATGCCAAAAATCCTCTACTTACTCGATGGTCACGCTATCGCCTATCGTGCTTATTTTGCCCTCACCTCTGGTAGTTCCACCTATTGGACCACCAGTAAAGGTGAACCAACAGCCGGTGTCTACGGCTTTGCTAACCGGTTGATCCGCTTATTCGAGCAAGAAGAGCCCGATTATGTGGCTGTCAGTTTCGATACCGGGCGCACATTCCGCCATGAGATGTATGCAGACTACAAGGGCACCCGTGCCAAAATGCCTGACGACCTGAAAGTTCAGATCGAGCGCATCCGGCAGATGGTGGATCGCTTCAATATTCCCCGCATCGAAATCGACAATTACGAAGCAGATGACGTCATTGGCAGCCTGGCGCGTTGGGCAAGCCAGGAAAAAGGCTTGGCGGTCAAGATCATCACCGGCGATCGCGATATGCTGCAATTGGTTACCAACACGGTCGTGGTCTCATTGCCAGATCGCAAGAGTGGTCAGGATCAAGACTATTTCCCCGAAGATGTCGTCAGGCGCATGGGTGTCAGACCGGACCAAATCGTGGATTACAAAGCGCTGGTCGGTGACCCTTCTGATAACATCCCGGGCGTTCGCGGCATCGGCGAGAAGACTGCCATCGAGCTGCTAAAACAATACGAAACGCTTGACAATGTCTTTGCCCACCTCGACGATATTAAGGGCAGAGCAAAAAAACCGCTCAGCACAGGGAGGGAATCCGCTTACATGAGCCAGGATCTGGCTCGCATCCGCACCGATTTGCCAGTCCTCCTTGACCTGGAGCAAGCTGAACCGGTTCAGTTTGAGCCTACCGACGTAGAGCATCTTTTCGAAGAGCTGGAATTCCGCACCCTCACGCAACGGCTCAAAAAAATGACAGCCAGGCTAAAACCCTCACTGCAAGGTCGTAATGGCGTTCAAAAGAGTCTTTTCCCGGAAGACGATAAACCAAAAGCGGTGGATGCCTCTCCTCAGGACGCTTCTTTTGAGACCGTTAATATTAATGACACCCAGACTCTCAAAGCCTGTATTGACGAACTTAAAAAAGCCAGCCAGATTGCTTTTGACACCGAAACCACTGGCTTGGACCCAATGTTCTCAGATTTGGTCGGTATCTCCCTGGCAGCTGACCCTGCTAAAGGTTACTACTTCCCAGTCGGGCACGAAGAAGGTGCTCAACTTGAGCTGGGTGAGATAAAAAAGGCGCTCCAACCAATTTTGAGCGATCCAAAAATCGCAAAAGTTGCTCACAATGCCAAGTTTGACCTGGTCGTTCTGCAGCAGGCTGGTTTCGAGGTTACACCCATCACGTTCGACACCATGATCGCTGAATGGGTGGTCGATCCTACCTCACGTAACCTTGGTCTCAAAGCCCAGGCAAAGACTCGCCTGGGAGTTCAGATGACTGAAATCGAAGAACTGATTGGCAAAGGCAAAAGTCAGATCAGCATGGCTGCGGTCCCGATTGAGCAAGCCGCTCCTTACGCCGCTGCCGATGCCGTGATGACCTTGCGCCTAGTCCAACCAATGACTGAAGATTTACGCGCCCATGCCTCCGAAAAGCTCTACCAGGACTTGGAAAACCCTTTGATCCCTGTGCTTGCCGAGATGGAAGAGGCTGGTATCTTGCTTGACGACGCCCTTTTTGAGAGTTTCTCGAAAGAACTGAAGAGTGATGTCGATCGGCTGACCAAGCAAGCCTATCAATTGGCAGGAGAAGAATTCAATCTCAACTCCACCCAACAACTTTCGGATGTTCTCTTTGAAAAGCTCGCCCTGGAACCACCAGATCGTTCCCGCAAGACCAGCAGCGGTAAGTATTCCACCTCAGCCGATGTGCTTGAATCCATGCGTGGAATGCATCCCCTGGTGGATACGATCCTCGAATACCGTGAACTTTCCAAACTGCAATCCACCTACGTAGATGCTCTGCCAACCCAGGTGAATCCCAAAACCGGTCGCGTACACACCACCTTTAACCAGACCGGAACGGTCACTGGCAGGGTCGCTTCACAAAATCCCAATTTACAGAATATCCCCATTCGAACTGAACTGGGACGCAAAGTACGCCAGGGCTTCATCGCTGGGCCAGGGTATAAACTGCTGGCAGTGGATTATTCCCAGATCGAGTTGCGCATCGTCGCTCACCTGGCGCAGGATAAAGCAATGAAGTCCGCTTTCCATGAAGGTCAGGATATTCATGCAGCGACTGCAGCCGCTATTGAAGATGTACCGCTCAATGAAGTTACCAAACAGCAGCGCCGGCATGCCAAGGCGATCAATTTTGGTCTGATCTACGGCATGAGCCCCTTTGGACTCACCCGCACCACCGACCTGACCCTGTCAGAGGCAGAGAATTTTGTCAAGGAGTATTTCAGGGAATTTCCCGGGGTCAAAAAGTGGCTCGATAATACCCGTCTTGAAGCCAGCCGCCAGGGCTATGTAGAAACCTTGCTCGGGCGTAGACGCTACTTCCCCGCTCTTGCAGCCGGAACCAATTACATGATCCGCCAGAGAGAAGAACGCGAAGCCATTAATGCCCCGGTCCAGGGCACGGCAGCGGACATCATCAAGCTGGCAATGATCCGTCTGCCAGAAGCCCTGGCAAAAGCAGGATTGAAAACGCGCATGCTGCTGCAAGTGCACGATGAACTGATCTTCGAAGTCCCGGAGGAAGAGCTTGATGCTGCTCAAAGGTTGGTTAAAGAGGTGATGGAGGGAGCGTTTCAACTTTCCGTTCCGCTGGTCACCGAAGCACGCGTCGGCGACAACTGGGGTGAGTTGACCGTTGTAGACGCCGAACCACCGATGGTATTGGAGGAATAAACCTTGCGTCCAGATACCGGAAAGAGAAAAATTCTATTTCTTGCGAAAGATTACGAATTAATAAGTTTTATACCGCGATAGCCTGGCTCTGAAGCTGACCTTTAAGCTGTAAAATCTGTTTGCGGGTGCGGTCGTCAGTTTCAACTAAATCAGCAATTTTCTCGCAGGCATACATTACGGTGGTGTGATCGCGACCGCCCAATTCTTCCCCGATCCTGGGCAGTGAAAGATCACCCAGATCGCGCATCAAATACATCGCCACCTGGCGCGGAAAAGCCACATCTCTCGCCCGGCTGCGACCAGTAAGGCTGCTGGTGCTGACGCCAAAGAAGTCAGCTACGATCTCGAGCACAGTTTTGGGTGTAATGCTGCTGGGTTGTGGTAAAAAGTCTGACAACGCACGATCACAGAGCTGCAGCGAGAGTGCCTGCCCGCTCAATTGCGAGAAAGCCAACACCCGGTTCCAGGCGCCTTCCAGTTCACGGACATTGGTCTGTATCAGTTTGGCAATTCGTTCAATCACCTCTTCCGGCACACGTCCTTCCACCTTTTCAGCCTTGCTGCGTAAAATTGCCAGGCGGGTTTCATAATCCGGGGCTTGCATATCCACGGTCAGACCCCAATCAAAGCGAGAGCGCAGGCGTTCTTCCAGCGTGCTCATGGCTTTGGGGGAACGATCTGAGGTCATCACGATTTGTTTGTCCTGCCCATAGAGAGCATTAAAAGTATGGAAAAATTCTTCCTGGGTTGAATCTTTGCCGGCGATGAACTGGATATCATCAATTAGCAGCACATCCACCTGGCGATATTTTTCGCGGAAGGCGGCTGTGGTCTTGGTGCGGATGGCATGCACCAGGTCGTTGGTGAACTCTTCTGATGAGACGTACAGAACCTGTTTACCTTGCTGTAAAACGGCGTTGCCAATGGCATGCAGCATGTGAGTCTTGCCTAAGCCAACGCTGCTGTAGATAAAAAGAGGGTTGTATGCCCTGGCTGGGTTCTCAGCCACTGCCTGGCAGGCTGCATGTGCCAAGCGATTGGCAGAGCCAACAACGAAATTATCAAAGCGATAACGGGAATTGAGTTGAGTATCGTAGGTGGCTTTCTCGACCGGAGCAGGTTTTGGGATCGAGACAGTTTCTTCTTCCATGTCAACTTGCGGAGCAGCCCAAACCTTAAATTCCACGTTTACCTGGCGAGCCATCATGCCAGAAAGCTTATTGACCACAGTACTCTTCAAACGGCTATCCAACCAGTCGCAGGCAAAGGCATTCCCGGCACCCAGTGCAAAGGTCCCTGAGGTATCTTCATACGAAATCAACTGTGTATTCTTCACCCAGGTATCAAAAGAAGCTTTGCTAAGCTCCATTTGTAATTGTCCGATTGTTGCCTGCCATGCCTGTTGAGCATTCATGCGGTCTTCTCCCAAGACTTTGATGATTTAAAAGTATCACCGACGGTTAATAAACGTGATCGGTTAGGTTATAAACGATTCACTCAACAACCCCAATGTGCTTTGTCGGCAAGTGAATAAACAAATTCTATCACCTGAAAGCGCGCTTTTCTGAGATGTGCCTTAAAATGTTTGGATTTTTTAAGGTTGGCTTTTTCTTACTCACTATCCTTTAAGGCTTCCAAAATTACCAGCAGCTTTTCTTTACAACTACAACCCTAATTAGCAGGTTCGAATAGCCTTTTTCACCCCCATATGTGGGTTCAGCATGATTTTTTAGATCAAATATTCCAATAATTAGGGGTAAAAAATAAAGCCTAAACTCGCACTTTTTTTGTGTCAAAAGTTGGATAGTCTTGCAAGTATTGGCATTTACCTTTTTTTAAAATTTAAGACTACGCGCTAAGACTTATTATTTTTCAAGCATCTGCTTTGCAGCGCGCCGACCAATTTCTACAGCAAAATTTGTGCCCCGGTCCCAGGGGTAAACCTGGCTCATACTGGCAAACCACAATCCTTCCACTGGAGTCTTGATAGCAGGGATGTTTTTGCTGTGGTTCACCAATGGGATTGGTTGGGCATAACCAGTTTTACTGACCCAAACCTTCTTGACCCAATCCTGCGTGAACTGCGGGTTGATTTTTTTCAGATGAGGCAGGAACTCTGTCAACAACTCATCGTCAGTCTTGCTGAAATTGGGATGATCCTTTTCCAGGTAATCGCCAATGTAAACAATATGGTCGCCGCCAAAATATTCCGGCTTGAGAAAGTTGGTATGCTCAACCAGCGACAGGAAAGGATAGCCTGCCTGCTTGGGAATGTTGTACCAATAGTAGCCGTCCGGCGATAAAGGATGTTTCAGCGCCAGGGTCATAACCACCGCGCCCATGTGATTCAACTTGAGCAATTCTCCCAGGTAATCTGAGGGTAATTCAGGGGCAAGTTTAGCCATCAAACCCGGTGAAAGCGTTACTAAAACCTGGTCAAAGTTTTCAACACTCTCTTCACCAATTTGCAGGTCTACTCCTCCGCTTTCATTCTTGCTAATCTTCCTGACCGGCTGAGAATAGCGAATAGTTACGCCATCTTCAAGCAGTCTTTGCGCAAACTTATCTGCAAAGCGCTGGAAGCCGCCCTTGAAGGTCCCCAGGCGGGTTGTGCGCACATGCAGGCGCGCCCACATCCAGGCCATATTGACCTTATCTGTCCAGTTTTCACCAAATTTGCCATCCAGCATGGGTTTCCACATGCTCTCAAACACTTGCTTGCCGGCATACTTGCGCATCCAGGCATCGGTGGTCACTTTTTCAAGTGGTTTCCAATTCTTGGTAAAGCGAAGGTAGAGACCTACAAGCCCAAAACGGATCTTGTTGATGCCCCAACCCAATCCGGGGTACATCAGTGCGGCAGGAATGGAATCAAAGGGATAGAACTTGCCTTTATGATACATAACGCTGACCGGTTTGGGAAACATGACTTCGTCCGACCATCCTAATTCCTCGATCAGCCCTAACAAGTGTGAATCGCTTTGGAACCAATGATGATAAAAACACTCGACCGACCAGTCCCACTCCGGCTCTTTGAAACCAGAAGCTAAACCACCGGGGACGTTGCTCGATTCAAAAATCGTAACGTCATGCCCAGCCTTTTTCAAATCGAATGCTGCGCTCAATCCACCAAATCCAGCACCAATTACAGCGATTTTTCGTTTATTCTCTGTCATTTCTTCCTCGTTTCTGTGCGTTATTCAGTAAAGCCGGCTTCCTCGTGCTTATATTCTTCCTGGATACTTTTCAGATCGGTAGTGAGACCAAAGCCTTCTTTAACAAAGAAGAAAGCGCCCACCAACGTAACCGGAAGCCACAGAGCAACGCGCAAAAGCAAAGCATAACTGAGCGCGTTTTCCGGGTTGACTCCGAACAATTCCATCATTGACTTGGTTGCCGCATCAAATGTGCCCAATCCACCAGGGGCGGCAGGGACCAACAAGACCAGGTTCACGATGCCAACGATCATCAACAGGCTTTGGAAGTTCAGGTCAAGCCCCATCGCCTTCATCACACCCCAATACAGCCCAGTCTCAACTACCCAAATCAAAACCGATTGAAACATCACTAAAAGCGACTGGAAAGGCGAGCGTAAGACCCGCAAGCCATCAGTGAATTTTTCGATGATCCCGCTTAAAGGTGTACGAAATTTTGTTGGGATAAGGTGGTTGATCACCCAATTGCTGAAACCGCGCATTTTCTCCGGCAGAAATACCATGCCGATGAAAACCAACAAGATCAAGCCAAAAATCAGACCCACCCAGAACGCGCTCTTTTCAATGATCCCGATCCACTGGCTGTTTGGCGCAAAATTGGTGAGCTGACCCAGGTTGAGTAAAACCAGTGCCAGGATCGCAATGCCGTCGAAGAGGTGCTCCACAATGATGGTTGCTAATGAAGCTGAGATAGGTACATCTTCCTTCTTTCGCAGCAAAACCGTACGCAAAAGGTCGCCGGCACGTGCAGGGTAGATATTGTTTGCCATGTATCCGGCAGAAAGAACTGGAAAAAGTTTGATCACTGAGATCGACTTCATCGGCAGGAGCAATACTTTCCAACGCCAGGTACGCACAAAAAGCGCGATAAAGTAAGCACCTATCCCCAAAGCAACGTAAGTGAGATTAGCGGTTTTGAGCTGTTCCCAGACCAGGCTGAAATCAACTTTACGGAAGGCCAGCCATAAAAAAATGGCACTTATGATAAGTCCCAACCAGACATGCCATCGCTTGATTTTCATGCCCTCGATTGTACCTTATTTGAGTAGGGGATAACCGGCTTGTTACGTTTGGGGGGATCTGATGTTTGTGCCGGTCAATTCCCACACACGTTGGGGTCACTGGCGCAATCAGGAGTTAGCGAGATTGCTTGTGCCGGTCTCCTGACCGAGCACACGATCTCACCGTAGGTGTCCACAGCTGTACTACCTTTTGAAACCTTCCTGTCAATTGCCGCGCACGATGGGGACACCGGCGCGATCAGGCACTGGCGCGATTAAGATTCATCGAGATTGTTTATTCTGTAGGTGACTCTTTTGGAAAATGCTGTTTCAGCCTGCGATGCAGATCACGGCGGGATAAGAAAACCTTATGTCCGCAGGTCAGGCAAACCAGCCCAAAATCCGCGCCCAACCGCACAACTTCCCACTCATAACCTCCGCAGGCATGAGCTTTGCGCAACCGAACTTTATCGCCGACATTGATCTCGTTAAGCATAACGGCATTATAACATCGCCATGATATAATTTCCGCCTGCAGTGGTCGCTCCGCTGCACCACTACAAACTTATGACGAATTTAAATCCAGCCACTCTCATCTCCAGGATCATCACCCTGATCATTGCTCTGACCGTGCACGAGTTTTCACACGCCTTCGTCGCCACACAATTCGGCGACAGCACTCCCGAGCGTGCCGGTCGGTTGACCCTCAACCCTTTGAGACACCTCGACCCAATCGGCTCACTGATGCTCGTTTTAGCCGGCTTCGGATGGGCCAAGCCAGTGCCTATCAACCCCTATGTGATCCGTCAGAACAATAAAGCTGGTGTTATGCTGGTTTCAATTGCCGGACCCGTTTCTAATTTGCTCATGGCGATCCTGGCTTCAATTCTTCTGCGGCTGAATTTGTTCCCGGTTTCTTTCCAGGCCAGCGGTATTTTCCCGACACCAGGTTATTTTTTAGTCGAGTTCATTTACACAAACGTCGCTCTCTTTCTGTTCAACATGCTGCCATTGGCGCCGTTGGACGGAGAGAAAGTGCTCGAGTTTTTCCTGCCCAATAGCTGGAAAGGTGCCTTACAAGCGTTCCGGCAATACGGACCTTTTCTGCTGCTCGCACTGATTTTTATCGGACCACGGCTCGGCTTTGATCTCTTCGGCGTCATCATCCGCCGTCCGCTCATGGCGATCGTAAACTTCCTGATCGGGAGCTGACAGGCTCCCATGACATACTATTGTTACATGCTCTTGTGTGCCAACGGCTGCTATTACACCGGCTGGACCACAGACCCGCTCCGCCGGCTCAACCAACATAATGCCGGTCGGGGAGCGCGCTACACTCGCATGAACAGTCCCTGTGAACTGGTTTATGTTGAAGAGGTTGCAGACCACAGCACCGCCTTGAAAAGAGAATTGCAAATCAAGCGCCTTAAACCTCTAAAAAAAGTCATTCTGGTTAACGACACCAGCAGGAACATTTTGGTTTCTCTTCTGAGTGCGAATCAGCCATCCGAACCTTCTTCTTGACTGACAACTCTCTTGCGAGATTGTGTGTGGTGAAATCCACTCCGGTTCTCGGTCACTGCCAAACCCATTCTGTGCATCGGTTTTGCAAGGGCAATTCTAAATCTCGTTATTCCATCAACGGGGTCTCGCAGTGACCGTGGGATGAGGTTAGCAGCAACATCAACTTTCAGAATGTTATTGTAATCAAAGTTAAAATTTTCCTCCCGCTAATTAGCCATCTAACTCAGCACCCATAAGGTATACTTTAAGCAACAAATCCTCAATTGAATCCTGGAGGGATGATGACAAGTTCACTTTTCTTCTCACTTTTTGGGGGTATCCTCCCCGTGCATTTTGCGCAAGAAACGCAACCCACAACCGACTGGGTCACTCTCGTTATTGGCATCCTCCTGATTGTTGGTTTTATTGGCTTGTTAGTCTGGCTTTACACCACCAAAAAATTACAGCATTGGTATCAGGCTGGCACGCAAAGCGGCAAATGGAAAATCCAGGATATGCAGCTTGGCAGTGAAGCCAAGAAGATTGACAAGGTCAAGGCTGTTCAAATCGAAGAGCTTGGTCAAAAAGCCTGGCAATCCAAAGTGAGTGACGCCAGTTACGCCCAAGCTTGGGCTGACATTGAGGCAGTTGAAACCCAAATTGACCGGATCAAAGAACACTCCCGCTCTCTGCAAGACAACTTAAACCGGGTCAGCACAGAGCGCGAGAACCTCACCATCGATTTTGACAATCAGATATCCCAATTGGAGCTCCAGCGCAAAGATACAGAAAGCAAGTTGAAACAAGCTCAGTCTGCGCTGCATCAACTTGATACAGACATCGATGCTCTTGCCAGTCAAAAAAGTACCATACAGCGTGAAATCAAAGCTACCCGGACCGACCTGATCAATACCGAAGGGTCGGATGAACCTGACCGCCAGGATATCCTGATTAGTCTGAATGCCCGCCTGGATGGTCTGGTATCGCAGTTGCTCGAGGTCAGCAACGACGAGCCGGAGCTTGCTGCGCGCATACCCAGCTATCAGTCCGAGGTGCTTGCGCTCAACGCCCGCGTAACCGAATTGTCGGATCAAGCCCGCCGGCTTGAAGGTCAGAAGTCGCAGGAACTGGAGCCGCTCAATCTGCAAGTTGATGCTCTTGAAAAACAGTTGCGCACAAAAAGTGAAGAGATCAAGGATCTCCACGGCAAGATGGATCCAATGATCAAATCTTTGGGATACCAGGTTGACACTGCCCGACCATCTTCCGAAGTTTTGCAGGAACAGTACAATCTTCTGGATGCAACCTACCAAAAATTAGCCAACACCACTCAGGAGCGTACCGAAATCGACTCCAAACTGGAAGAGCTGGATAAGACCGCCTCGCGTAATTTCTATTTGCTTATCCTCATCGGCATTATTGTGCTGGTGTTGGGAATTCTACTGATTGCTGGTGTATTGTAGACTTCCAGGCAGCATGAAACCAGCCAAAGAGCTTATTCCCCTCCTGACCTGGAAAGAAAAATGCGCCCTGGGTTCAGGCAAAGATACCTGGCAGTCAAAACCAATACCTCGCCTGGAGATCCCTTCCCTATTGTTTCATGACGGTCCTCACGGCTTGCGTAAACAGCCGGATGCCTCTGACGCGCTTGGTTTAAACGAAAGCGTGCCAGCCACTTGCTTTCCAACTGCTGCTATCAGTGCTTGTTCGTTTGATCGCGAGTTGCTCTGGCAGTTGGGAGCCGCCCTGGGGAAAGAAGCGCTTTTACAGAAAATTGATGTTGTGCTTGGACCGGGAATCAATATTAAACGTTCACCCTTGTGCGGCAGAAATTTTGAATACTTTTCCGAAGACCCTAATCTCAGTGGTGAGCTGGCAGCTGCTTACGTTCAGGGCTTGCAAGCTCAGGGCATCGGTGCGAGCGTTAAACACTTTGCTGCCAACAACCAGGAGTGTTGCCGTCTGATCAACAACTCTCAGGTCGACGAGCGCGCCCTTCGCGAAATCTACCTGAAAGCTTTTGAAATTGTAGTTCGCAAAGCGCAACCGTGGACCATTATGCCTTCCTATAATCGCATCAACGGTGTATATGCTTGTCAGAATAAATACCTTTTAACTCAAATTGCGCGTGAGGAATGGGGCTTCGAGGGCTTGTTCATCAGTGACTGGGGAGCTGTGGAAAACCGGGTAGAGGCAGTGCGAGCGGGTTTGGATCTCGAAATGCCTACCAGTGGCAGCTTTAGAGACCTGGAATTGTTAAAAGCGCTTAAAAATGGGCAAATTCAGGAAGTCCATGTGGACCGGGCTGTGGAAAAATTGCTTGACCTGATCGAAAAGTGCCAGAGACCAAAGAGTATATCGTCTCAAGATATCTATCTTGAAAACCATCAGTTGGCTCGCCAAATTTTGGCTGAATCAGCAGTCTTGCTGAAAAACGAGTCAGCCCTTCTTCCACTTGATCCCCCTGCCGATGTGCTGGTCGTAGGTGAATTAGCTCAAAATCCTCATTACCAGGGTTCAGGCAGCAGCCGGGTAAACCCCACAAGGTTGGTCAGTCTCACCCAGGCTGTAGAAGCCCGGGAATTAGGATGGCAATATTTACCCGGTTATCAAATCGACGACGAAAGCCACAATGCCGACCTGCTTGCTGAAGCTTGCATGGCAGCTAAAGGAAAAGATGCAGTGATTGTCGTGGTTGGTTTGACCGAAGAAGATGAAGCCGAAGGCTATGACCGGCAGCACCTCGATTTGCAACCTGCTCAAAACAACCTGATCACATCATTGGCAAAAATAAACCCTAATCTGATTGTGGTTTTGCAGGGCGGGGGTGTGGTGACCCTCCCGTGGTTGGATGAGATCAACGCTGTTCTCTTTGTCGGGTTGGGTGGTCAGGCTGTAGGAGAAGGTTGTCTTGATTTGTTGTTGGGAGAGGTCAATCCCAGCGGTAAACTGGCAGAATCCTGGCCGCTATCCTTGGCAGACGTGCCTTCCAGCACCAGCTATGGTCAGCGCTACAACACACCCTATATCGAAAGTTTATTCGTCGGCTATCGCTATTACGACAGTGCCGGCAAAGCGGTCCGCTTCCCCTTTGGATATGGACTTTCTTACACCAGCTTTGCATTTTCGGAGCTTCGAATTTCAAATAAAAGTTTGCACCCTGGTGAAGCGCTTTTACTCAAGTTTAAACTCAGCAACACTGACACAAGAGTTGGAAAAGAAGCGGCACAGGTTTACATCACTGCCCCGGAAAGCGCTGTCTTTCGACCCTCAAAAGAATTGAAGGGTTTCTGCAAGATTGAACTGCAGCAAGGTGAGAGCAAAGAAGTAGAAATCAGCTTAACTTATGAAGACTTTGCCTTCTGGAATCCGAAAATGCATGCCTGGCAGGTGGAAGAAGGCACGTACGAAGTCAAGGTTGGGGGCAGCAGTTCAGACCTACCTCTTATTAGCGTGGTTCATGTTGAAGCCGAGGCAGTAGCCCAGCTGCCTGATTATCGTGAGGTAGCGCCGCAATACTATCAGCTGCCACAAGATCCGGTTGAATTTAACCTGGAGCAATTTGAAAACTTGCCCGTTTCGGTTAAGGTCAACGATCCTGTTCGCATTCCAGGAAACTTCGACCTCAACTCCACCCTTGGGGAAGCGCAAGACTTCTGGCTTGGGCGCCTGGTTTCCAAATTTGCCATGATGGCAGCGGAACGGAAAATCGTCAATTCAACAGACAATTCCGGCAATACCCGTCGCACGGTTGAAGCTTCGACCAAAGATGCGCCTTTGAGATCCTATAACATGGGAGGCATACCCATGGATGTTTCCGTTGGGATGAACCACATTTTGAATAAACGCTTTTTAAAGGGATTTTGGTATTTGCTGAAAGGTTCGCTGACTAAGAACTAGCTGGCCTGGATTTCATGTTTGTTTATTCGTCTTTGCGAGGAGCCCAGCGACGAAGCAATCTCATTTTTTTGTGATCCTGAACAAAGTGAAGGATCTTGTTACTTGAACCACGAAACAAAGATTCTTCGCAAAAGAGGCTCAGAATGACAGTTGGGCGAAGCCCTGTAGGCCGAGACATAGTGCCCTCTGGGTATTGCGTTCTCCTGCCCTGGAGCTCTTTCCTGCAGGGTGCCAATCCGGCTCTTTGATCGTTCATTCCGTCTTTGCGAGGAGCGTAGCAACGAATCAATCTCATCATTTTCTTGTCATCCTGAACGAAGTGAAGGATCTTACCAAATTAATTACAAAACAAGATTCTTCGCAAAAGAGGCTCAGAATGAAAGTTGGGCGAAGCCCTGTAGGCCGGAATTGCGTACTTCAATCCGGCTTTTTTGATCTTTCCATCTTTGCGAGGAGCACAGCGACGAAGTTGGGCGAAGCCCCGTAGGCCGGGATTGCGTTCTTCAATCCGGCTTTTTTGATCTTTCCATCTTTACGAGGAGCTAAGCGACGAAGCAATCTCATCATTTTCTTGTCATCCTGAACGAAGTGAAGGATCTTACCAAATTAATTACAAAACAAGATTCTTCGCAAAAGAGGCTCAGAATGACAGTTGGGCGAAGCCCCGTAGGCCGGGAATGCGTACTTCAATCCGGCTTATTTGGTCTACTACATCACTGCCGGGTTCAAATTCGGAACCCGGCCTACAAATCTGAATTTAAACCTCTAACAAAATCGTGACTGGGCCGTCGTTGCAGAGCTCGACCATCATATGTGCTCCAAAAATGCCATGCCCGGTCTTCACCCCAAACTTGCGTAATTTTGCAGCAAAAACATCCACCAAAGGTTCTGCGAGATCAGGTTTGGCAGCAGATACAAAGGAAGGTCGGCGACCGCGGCTGGTATCAGCATAGAGTGTGAACTGCGAAACAACGATGGCTTCACCCTCTACATCCAGTAGAGAAAGATTCATCTTGTCATTTTCATCCTCAAAAATCCGCAAGCGGGCACACTTTTCTGCCAGCTCCTCCGCCTTTGCAATGGTATCCTCTGGTCCAACCCCCAACAAAATCATCAGTCCTTTGTCAATAGAAGCGACCACTTGCTCCTCAACAACCACTTTACCAAAACTTACCCGCTGTAAGACTGCTCGCATTAATACCAGCTCCTCGAACCTCGTTCAATATAACCAGGCCAAGTAAAGTTTTCGTCAAAATCAACTTCTACGATGTCACAATATTCGATCCTGCCTGGGTTATGAAACTGCTTGATGATATAGGCGTGACAGGCAACGATCACTTTATCAAGGTGTAAATAGGGCCGTAGGGCTGCATAAGCTCTCTCAGCAACCTGGTTGTAACCCTCCCAATCCAATTTAGCGCTTTCACTGCGCACGCCTTCAAAGGCACTGATTTCCCTCACGGCAGCAATAGTGTCGGTCACGTCTTTGTTTTCATATTTCATATCAATCAGCCACTCGTGCAGATCGAAAGCCACCTCGATTTTCAAACCAGTCACGCGCGAAATAATGGCGGCTGTTTGCAAAGAACGAGTGTAAGGGGAGCTGATTATCAACTGGCTTCCATCCAGCCTTGGGTCAAGAGCGACCCTTTCTGCTTGCTCGACTCCTAATTTTGTTAACGGTGCCAGCTCACGCGCTGGACCCTTAAAACCTTTTCCTTCCGTCAGGGAGTAATCTGGCTGCCCGTGTCTGATCATTATTAGATGCATATTTTTTAACCTCTACAGAAGTTTACCAAAACTTATGGTTTGAGGCACCATCCGGGCGTGAGAACAGACTTTCTGCATAACAATTTCATAGGAATTCTGTATTTATCGTGGGCTTTGCGGTAATACTTAAGAAATTTAAGTAATCAATTTGCCAAAATTGTGGTAAATTTTGTGATTGAACACGGGAATAAGATGGCAGGAAATAATAATCGTCCCCCCAAATGGATCCGAAGCATTCCAAGGCTTTCAATCGAAGAGCGGCGGAAAATCATTGCTGATGTGCAGGATGATTCAAAAGCAAACTTTGATTACTTAATCCTGGTTGCTCTTTCCAGTTCAATTGCAACATTGGGGCTGCTATCCAACTCACCAGCAGTAATTATTGGGGCAATGGTCGTGGCTCCCCTGATGTCTCCAATCCTAGGCATTGGTCTGGCAACCACGACTGGTGCTAAAAAACTACTTAAAGACGCGCTACTCACGCTTTTTATAGGTGCTGTGTTATCAATCGTAATTTCAACACTTTTAACCTGGATAAACGATGAGCTTCCATTTATTTCTCTCCATCAGATTCCGGCTGAGGTCCTGTCCCGCACAAGGTCATCACCGGTAGATCTGACAATCGCGATCGCCGGTGGGTTGGCTGCTGCCTATGCAACTACCCGCCCCAAACTTTCAGCCGCTCTGCCAGGAGTCGCGATTGCGACAGCCTTGATGCCGCCTTTATCTGCAATAGGCGTAGGATTAGCATTGCAGAATTGGCAGGTAGCCAGCGGCGCTGGATTGCTTTTTATTACAAACGCGATTGCGATCGCCTTTGCCTCCGGTTTGGTATTTTTGTTTAGAGGCTTTTCCAAGGAGCAGCGTTTTGGTGATGCCAAAATGCCCGCTACACTTTGGATATCTACGATCCTGATGATCATCCTCTTGATCCCATTGACCTATTTCAGTATGCGGATTATTCGGCAGGCAGAGGAATCCAGATTGATCAACATGGTTGTAGAACGGGAAGTCTCCTTGCTCCCTGGCGTTCAGTTAGAGGAAACCAGCTTCATCAGCAGTCCTGAAAATCTTGATTTGCGGCTGACCCTTCACACCAGTCGGTCTTTATACTGGCAGGAAATTGTCAGCTTGCAAGAATCTATTTCCGCTGGTCTTAACCGGCAAGTTTCATTGAAAGTTGAGCAAGTCTTATTCAGAGAGCTTGATCCGATGGTGCCTCCGACGCCGATACCAACTGTTACTCCTGGACCCAGCCCAACACCAACTTTAACTAAAACACCTGCTCCGACCTCCACTCCCACACCAACGGAGACGCCCGTATCAACCCTTACTCCCACTTCGACTAACACGCCCGCGCCCTTCCAGGCACGCATAATCTGGCCGGATGTCCCTGACCTCACCCTTTACCAGGAACCAGGCGGTCCCTCTATTGGCAGACTGTACTTTTCTCAGTTGGTAAGGGTCTACCATGACCAACAGAATTATGAAGGATTGGTGTGGGTGAAAATACAGGATGACCAGGGGCGTATAGGCTGGTTACCGCAAAATTATCTCGAAATTTTGAATCCCTGAGTTTTATTTTTCACATAATTTAAAAGCCCATGTACTGGACACGATCTGGCAACCATACCTGCGAGTGTATAATTGTTTTATGACCTTATCCTCGCTGCCGCCAGCACGCCTCGTTAATTCTCAGGAAACTCTCAGCCATTTGGTGGCAGATTTAAAGAATCAAACCTCAATTGCAATTGACACTGAATCAAACAGCCTTCATTCGTACCAGGAGCGGGTTTGCCTGATCCAGATTTCCACCCCTGATGCTGATTACCTGATCGACCCATTCCCAATTCAAGACATGAGTGCATTGGGCGAGGTGTTTGCTGACCCATCCATCCAAAAAGTGTTCCATGCTGGTGATTACGACTTGGCAACTCTCAAACGTGACTTTGATTTTGAGTTCGCTAATATTTTTGACACCATGCTTGCAGCTACTGCCCTTGCAGAACCTTCGATAGGTCTGGCGGCGCTGCTGGAAAAATACTATGACCTTCACCTGGTCAAGAAATACCAGCGTGCCAACTGGGGCAAGCGCCCGCTCGACCCTGAAATGCTTAGCTACGCGCAGGGCGATTCGCACTATTTATTACAACTTCGTGATTTGCTGGTCGATAAACTAAGAGCAGTGGGTCGCCTTAAAAACGTTCTTGAAGACAGCGCCGCTCTCGCGCGCATCACTCCACCAATGAAAGACCATGAGGAAGACCTTTGGAAAGTCAAAGGTTCGCAAGATCTCAATCCGACGGCCCTCAGTTTGCTCAAAGAGCTTAATCATCTTCGTGAAACGATCGCGGAACAGCGAGACGTTCCTCCTTTCAAGGTTTTCTCAAACAAAGTTCTGATTGAGATTGCAAGCACACAGCCCCATTACCTGGAAGAGTTGAGTCTGCTGCCCTCGCTTTCCCCGAGCCTGATCAAGCGCTATGGGAAACAACTTATGCAGGTGGTAAAAGCCTGGCGCGAAAACCCGGTAGCGGTCAAACCTCGCAAGAATCATCGCTTGAGTGACCGCGAACTAAAACTGCGTGAAAAGCTGGGGGATTGGCGTAAAGAGGTCGGTGAAAAAGAAGGCGTTCCATCGAATGCTGTTTTGTCGCGTGACCTGGTGGAGTTGCTCGCACATCATGACCCTCAGTCCGACGAAGAACTGGCTCGGGTCATGCAGGATTATCCCAATCACAATAAACAATATGGAAAACAAATTCTCAGTCTGATTAAGAGGAATAACAAATGAAATTGACAATTTTTGGTGCTGCTAAAACTGTAACTGGCTCAATGCATCTCATCGAGCACAACGGACATAAACTCCTGCTGGATTGCGGTACCTACCAGGGCAGACGCGAGGAGTCGTATCAGGTAAATTTAAATTTCCCCTTTAATCCAGCCGAAATTGATGCAATGATCCTTAGCCACGCCCACATTGACCACAGCGGAAATATACCCAACCTGGTCAAACAGGGCTTTACCGGACCGATTTATGCCACCAATGCCACCATCGACCTGGCAGATATTATGCTGCGCGATTCTGGTCACATCCAGGAAAACGATATCAAGTATCTAAACAAAAAGCGCCGAAAGCAAGGTCTGCATGACCTGGAGCCCATTTACACTCAAAAAGATGCCATCATGGCAATGCCGCAATTTCGTTCGCTCTGGTACGACGAAAAAAAAGAAGTAATCCCTGGCGTAAGTGCCCAACTGGTCGAAGCTGGGCACATTCTTGGCTCTTCAGCCGTTGTGCTTGACTATCAGGATGAAGCTGGCAATCCTAAACGCTTATGGTTTTCGGGCGACATCGGTCGCTACGACGTACCGATCCTGCGTGACCCGGTTCTTCCTGAGGGAGCTCAAACCGTTGTAATGGAATGCACCTATGGTGATAAACCTCATGAAAACATGGATGATGCTTACGATGAGTTTGTAGACGCAATCAGACGCACAGTTAGTCGCGGAGGAAAGGTGATCGTACCTGCCTTTGCAATAGGGCGAACACAAAACCTGACATACTTCCTCAGTGATGCCATCGAAAACGGTGACATCCCCGACGTTCCGGTCATAGTTGACAGCCCATTAGCGGTAAACGCCTCAGATCTTTATCGCAAGCATACTGAGTGTTTTGATGATGAGACCTGGCAGTTTATTGCTGAACACCGCATGCAAGGTCTGGATTATCACAACATTATTTTCACTCGCAGCGTGGATGAATCCAAAGCTTTAAATGATTGGAACGAGCCTATGATCATTATTTCTGCTTCAGGTATGGCAGAAAACGGGCGAATATTACACCATCTCAAAAACAATATTGAAGATGGTCGCAACACCATCTTGATCATTTCCTGGCAAGCCCCTTATACCCTTGGACGCAGACTGGCTGACCGGGAACGTAAAGTGCGCATATTCGGTGAAGAATATTTCCGGAAAGCTGAAGTTGTGACTATCGGCGGGCTCAGCGCGCATGCCGGTCAGAACCTGTTGGTCGATTATGCCCTTGCAAGCAAGGAAACGCTTGAAAATCTGATCCTTGTTCATGGTGAAGAGGATGCTGCCAGCGCGTTTATAGACAAACTTGCCGAATATCCCGAATTGTCTGTGCCGATTTTTGCCGATAAAGCCCAGACCTTCGAAATTTAGAGCGATGTCCTGCCGAATTGTAGGGCAAGATTGAGGATGTAATAAATAGAGCCAACCAAGACAGAAGTCCATCCTCAATCCGCCGTTCGAACCTATTTTCTGCATTAGCTGTTAATTTGGCGGATTGGAAGCACGACATAACATCTCAGACCAAGGTCTGCGGTGCTTCCAATCGCGCCCTACAACTCAATTCATGGTGCCAGTTACCTCAACGAGTGCAATCACGTTAACAAATCCCCCATTCCTCGGGTATAATTGCTTTCCTGTTTGGAGAGATGCCGGAGCGGTCGAACGGGGCGGTCTCGAAAACCGTTATAGGTCTCGTACCTATCGTGGGTTCGAATCCCACTCTCTCCGCTCTTTTTTTTAAAAAATTCCACCATCTAATCAACGATTTCCTTAAAGAAAATAATTTCCTTCAAATTGACTCTTAGTACCTATAAAAATTGCTGTACCTAAGTCGGGTAGGTAATTTTGCCGAGATTTATTAAAATTTTCGTATTTGATGTTAGAATCGGATAATGCTCAATTAATGAGCACTATTCTATTAGTTATGGAAGAAGGAGATTTTTATGTCAAAACGTGCAAATCAAATGGTTTTACCTCTTATTCTTATTGTTATGCTTCTGCTCAGCTCTTGCGTTATGCCTGTCGCAACTGAGGTCGTGGAAGAAACTGACAGCCCTATCGTAATCACTGACGTGATTGGACGTGAAGTAACTTTGGCAAAGCCCGCCACAAAACTTGTCGGTACTCATAACCCTACTTTGAATGCAGCTGTGGTCTTGGGTGGTGGCGGTAAATATCTGGTTGGCTTTGGCAACAAAGAAATGTCCCGCGGTTTGTATGAACAAGTGATCGATTCCTACGATGATCTGGCTCAAATTGGGAAAGGCAGCACCATCAATTTTGAAAGTGTTATCGCTGCTGGGGCTGATTTGGCTATCCTGCCAGAGCGTTTCCAGGACCTGGTACCTCAATTCGAAGAGGTCAACATCCCAGCCGTTGTCATTCTTGACAGTACAGAAAGTTTTGAAACTGTCAAACAGACTCTGACACTGCTTGGACAAGCCTTGGGTGAAGCTGAACGCGCCGAACAAATTACAGCATTTTTGGACGCCCAACTTGAGAACACTCAAACCCTGCTCAAGGATACAACTGAACGTCCTTCCGTGCTCTTCCTTGGCGGCAGTTCTCAACTCTCTGTCGCACCAGCGGCAATGATTCAAACCAGCCTGATTGAAGCCGGTGGCGGCACAAACGCTGTCAGTGGGGTTGAAGGCACAGGGGATTTTGTTGATGTCAATATTGAGCAAATCGTTGCCTGGAATCCGGATGTGATCTGGTTCCCGGCTTACTCTGACTACACCGCCGATGATCTGATTAATGATCCTGCATGGAGCAGCATCAACGCTATTAAGAATAAGCAAGTTTTTGAATTTCCATCTTTACTTGAACCCTGGGATCAACCAACTGCTGCTTTATCGCTCGGTATAAGTTATGCTCTACACAGTTTACATCCTGATCTTTATGATCTCGATTCTCTGATGCAGGATGTTGATGAGTTTTATACCCTCGTGTACGGAAAAACCTTCACGAAAGAGCAATTGGGGATAAAGTAGTAAAATATTAGTTTGAAACAAAAACCAAACTCCGTAGACAATCAGTATAGACAATGGCTTTGGCTGTTGTCTATACTGCTGTTTTTCGGTGTTTTTATTTCTTTAAGTCTTGGGCGCTATAGTAACGACCCGTCCAAAGTGCTCAATGTTCTGCTTGCCCGGTTGGGTGCAAATGTGACTGTTGACCCAGCCATGGAAAGCATCGTTTTCAATGTACGCCTGCCGAGGATCCTTGCCTCTGTGATGATTGGCGCCATGCTTTCCCTGTCAGGTGCCGTTTATCAAAGTGTGTTCCGCAATCCACTTGTCTCCCCTGACCTGTTAGGTGTTTCATCCGGGGCTGCTGTAGGTGCTGCTGCAGCGATCCTCTTAGGGGCAGGTTTAGCCACACGCCAAATATTTGCTTTTATCGGCGGAATTACCGCGGTGCTGATCACTTCTATGGTCCCTCGCCTTCTTCGCAATCGCTCCAATATGATGCTTGTGCTTTCGGGCATTATCGTGGGCGGGTTTCTAAGTTCTGTTTTAGCGATTATGAAGTTCGTAGCTGAGGAGCAAACCGAGCTTTCATCGATTGTGTTTTGGCAGATGGGTAGCCTTTCCTCTATCCTGGGGCGGGAACTCCTGGCAATCTTGCCGGTTTTTCTGATTGGTTCGAGCTTGTTGTTAATGCTTTCCTGGCGGATCAACATTCTTGCGTTTGGCGACCTCGAAGCCCGCACCCTGGGTGTGAATGTGCGCCAGGTGCGGAGTATCGTGATCGTCTGTGCCAGCCTTCTGACTGCAAGCGCTGTTTCCATCAGCGGCACAATCGGCTGGATTGGATTGGTCGTTCCCCATCTTGGTCGCCTGATAGTAGGCAGCGATAATACCCGCTCAATGCCATTGGCTGTCTTGATAGGTTCGCTCTTTATGCTGCTGATCGACACATTGGCACGAACAGTTTCGAGTGTAGAAGTTCCACTCTCGATTTTGACTGGTTTTGTTGGCGCTCCGCTCTATGCCTTTTTGCTTTATAAACAGAAAACCCGATTGGACTAACGTATGTCAGTGCAAATGCAGCTTGAAAAAGTCGGATTTTCTTACAACGGCAATCGCCAGATTTTTAGTGATATTAGTTTTGAAGTCAAAACTGGTGAAATTGTTTGTTTGTTAGGACCCAACGGAATCGGAAAAACCACCTTGTTGACCTGTATGGCAAAATTGCGCGAACCTAACCAAGGTCGCATTTTGATAAACGGTGAGGACATGACCGGGCTATCCACCAAGGATGTTGCCCGGGTGATTGGGTATGTCCCGCAAACCTTGATGCCTTCCTTTGACTTTACTGTGCTCGATTACGTTGTCACCGGCAGTGCTCCCTGGCTGGGAACCTTTGAAAAGCCCAAAGCTGAGCATTATGAACGGGCGGAACAGGCTTTGATTCAAATGGAGATCGACCATCTGCGCGACAAACCTTACACCCGCATCAGCACTGGTGAGCTTCAGCAAGTTTCGATTGCCCGGGCGATCGCCCAACAATCACGCTTGATCCTGATGGATGAACCGACAGCTCATCTGGATCATGGCAATCAAATTAAAGTGCTGCGGATTGTGAAGAACTTGGCTGCGGAAGGTTATGGCATCGTCCTTACCACACACAACCCCGACCAGGTCTTGTTGCTTGAGGCTATGGTGGCTGTAATTGATCGCCAGGCGCGTTTCCATTTTGGGTCTTGGCAAGAGATCTTGACAGAAAAATTGCTCAGCGACCTTTATGGTATCGAAATGCGTTTGATTGAAGTCGACGGAATTCAGCGCAAGCTTTGCGTTGCGCCAAAATTGTAGGAGCGAAAATGATTATTAATTCAGTTTTAGAAGCTGCGGAACCTCTATTAGTTGGACGTCAGGTGACAGATGCTGTCCTGGGACTCTCACTCACCGCTGTAGAGCTTGATGGTCGGGATATTGGGGTTTCCTATGTTCTGCGTCAAAACTTACCAGCCGGTTGTTCTATTTTCGGATTTGCACAAGAAATCATTGGCAAACCCGCTCTTGAGGTTGCATCCCTTGTCGTCAAAGGACACGATGACGCTCAAAGGGGTGTTGGCATGGCTGTGATCACAGCTGCCACCCGCAGCTTGGATCTACCAGACGAACAAAAGACCCCAAACCCATTTGGGTTAGATGTGCGCCCAGGCGATACAGTCGGGATGATTGGTTTTATTCCCCCGGTAGCAAAAACACTGACAAAAATTGCCGACCGGGTCATAATTTTTGACAAAGGTATCAGCAGCCACGGCGGTGAAGGGGCAGCGCAGGCGTATCCAATGGAACTTCAAAGCGAGTTGCTGCCTGAGTGCGACCTGATGATCATCACTGGAACCACGCTTATCAATAGCACGCTTGAACAATTGCTCGATTGGTCAAAAAAGGCTCGTGAAATCGTGCTGGTGGGTGCATCGACGCCCATGATTAAAGAGGCTTTCTACGGCACAGGCGTGACGGCTTTGGCGGGTTCATGGTGGGATGCGACATACAAGCAGGAGATGTTCAAACGTCTTTCCCTCTCTTGCGGAATCGCCCATCTTCACGAAATGATGATCAAAAAATTAGTGCCAGTGAATGATTAAGATGAGTCACATCGAAGAATACAAAAAAGCGGCCGCATTCTGGAATTATCCGGAAGTGCCCTATGGGCAAGCCCTGCGAGCAATGATCCAGCCTGATGATGTGGTTGCGGATATCGGCTGCGGTATTGGAATGGTTAGTCAATTCATGGCGCCGTTTTGCAAAGAAGTACTGGCGATCGACAAAAATGATGAGGTGCTGCAGTCCCTTCAAATAGATTTGCAGGAAAAATCTATTAACAATGTCAAACCAATCCATGCCTGCTGGCCGGATGTCCCGTCAGAGGACTGGGATGTTGCTGTCGCGATTTATCATTATCATTTTGGATATACAAGTCTTGAAATAGACACACTGCTTCGTAAAACTCGCAGATGCGGCTTGATTATCAGTCAGGGCATAAAAGAGCGGGAAGGCTTTCACCAAGAGTTAAGCCATGAACTTGGTCTTCAGGACCGTAATAGCGGCTGTGTGAGCAGCTGTTATGTTCGCGGTAGGCTCGAACAGGCTGGTTTTCAAGTCACTTGTGAAGAAATCGTTCATGATTTTGGTCAACCTGTGGACAGCAAAGAAGAAGCGGTTGCGTTTTTACGCAATCAGTTACGCCTTGATGAGACCTATGAAGAAAAACTGAACGAAATTGCATTAGATTATGTCGAACATATCGATGGGCAGATGGTTTTACCAATCAAGCGCTTCAATTGCCTGCTTCGCTTTACTGTTCCCATTGAGTAGTAAGTTTCAATAATGGTTTTTTTTCAGGATATATGAGGCGGTCGGGTTGACGCCAGTTTCAACTTTGTCATAAATTGTAGGGTTGAAGCCTGCGTCCGCTTCTTCGTGTTTTTGTGATGTTGATACCTGTTTCAACTTCGTCATACCTTGTAGGGTTGACGCCTGCGTCAACCACATCGTATGAGGAATCCTCACACTGGGTTTGCTTGACGGGTCTAATCCCTACCATGCGCCCCGTTTGTCTTTACCGCTCCGCAGTGGTTTGCGGCGGAAGATGTGGTTTGATCACGCCAATACCGATCTTTTCGAATAGCAGCGGGCTGCCCCACGCAATCCACAACCCAATCAAGGTGTAACGAAAATAGCGCAAAATCATTCCAGGCAAGCTCATATCATCCGGAAAGAGCGCACCCAACCCAGCATACAAAACCACCACTCCGATCAGACCAATAAAGTAGCGGGCAACTTTGTGCCAGTTGCCCTGGTTACTCTGCAAGATTCCTTTCTTGTGCATCAAAATCGAAAAACCGCCCAGCATGCCAAGCCACAAACCTGCGATTGTCAGGCTGAATTCCAGATTCATCGGGTCGATTGCACCTGCTCTCTCGATCCAATCGGATGCAGGTTGCCAGGCAGGAGAAATTGATTTGATAAGAATTGGCAACAAAACCATCAGACCAGAAGATATTAATGCAAGTAATAGCAGGGGCATCAGGCGCATTTTGGATAAAGTGGTGCTCAATGATTCCAGATTTCGCGCAAAAAGCCAGATTAGCAGCAGCCCTACCAACCAACCCAACAGGACATCACTGATAAAGTGCACACCCAGCACGATCCGGGAGAAACCAATCAGAAAAATCACAAAACCCATGACCCATTTTGCCCAAGGCCTCTTAATTTCACGAGCAGTCCAGCCCCAGACTGCGGCGGAGTTCATAGCATGCCCAGAGGGGAGCCCAAAAGAGTTGTGTTCAGCACCTGCAGTAATTTTTTCACTGACCCAATAAGGACGCGGACTCTTGAAGATCATTTTAAGAAAACCATTGCTGAAGCCAGAAAGCAACAACATTATTCCAATCCGCAGACCAGCCAGTGCATCAACGCACCAGTAGATCATTGGCATAAAAAGCAGGTAAAAGGTCTGATCTCCCAGGAATGTGATGGCACTCCACAGGGGTTGCAGATTTTTCGCAATTTCTTGCAGAGCTTCAATGATCGGCAATTCGTATTGATGCATAAGTCAAATCCTTTAATCCAGGTGGTGAGCCAAATTAGAGTTTAATTATAAGAGACTGGTCGATTTCCACAATCAATTGGTCAGGGATTTTTTTATTGGCAATTAATTTTCAAAGCATATCCTAATCGCGCGGATGAGATTTAGTCCATCCGCCAGGTTTAGCGACTCAATTCTTTGCTGTGGAAGCAAGCCCCCGCCGTATGATTCGTTGCCGTATGGATGAACTTTAGGCTATCCGCTTAGCTGTGGCTAGTCCTCAAGACTACGAAAAGACGGTGGGCAGGGTGTCTTTTGTTATAATAGCCTCAACAATAAAAATTTACTTTTTTTCCAGGAGGCTCACCCAATGTCTGGTCCAAGAGAAATTCATGCCCCAACCGGTACACAACTTACCTGTAAAAACTGGCTTATCGAAGCCGCTTACCGAATGATCCAGAACAACCTTGATCCTGCCGTCGCCGAAGACCCGGATCGGCTGATAGTTTATGGCGGACGCGGTCAGGCAGCCAGATCCTGGGAGGCGTTTGATGCAATCCTGGCCTCTTTGAAGAGTCTTGATGAAGATGAAACCTTGTTAGTGCAATCCGGAAAACCTGTTGGCATTTTTCGCACACACACGGACGCGCCCAGGGTCTTGATCGCCAACTCGAACCTGGTGCCGCACTGGGCTACACAAGCACACTTCGACGAACTGGCAGCCAAAGGCTTGATGATGTACGGTCAGATGACCGCCGGCTCCTGGATTTATATTGGTACACAGGGTATTTTGCAAGGCACCTACGAAACCCTGGGATCGCTTGCTCAACAGCAAGGCTGGCCTTCATTGAAAGGGAAGTTTGTTTTGACTGCTGGTCTGGGCGGCATGGGCGGAGCCCAACCAATGGCAATCACGATGAATGAAGGTGTAGGGTTGATTGTTGAAATTGACCCTGAGCGTGCTCAAAAACGACTGGATATCGGCTATGTTGATGTGGTGACCGATAACCTGGAAGATGCAATGACGCAGGTCGAAGAAGCGCTTGAACAGCAAATCCCAATATCCATTGGTCTAATCGGCAACGCCGCCGATGTCTATAGCGAACTGCTCGCCCGCGGCGTTATCCCAGACGTTCTGACCGACCAAACCTCATCTCACGATCCGCTTTCTTATGTTCCCAGCGGTATGAGCCTGACCGCGGCCTGTCAGTTGCGCAATGACGACCCCGAAAGATATATCGAACTCTCGCTAAAGACCATGGCGAAACACGTTGAAGCCATGCTCGGTTTACAAGAAAAGGGCGCAATCACTTTCGACTATGGCAACAACATCCGCCAGCGCGCTTACGATCAGGGCGTGGAAAACGCGTTCAACTTCCCCGGTTTTGTGCCGGCGTATATTCGCCCGCTTTTCTGTGAAGGCAAAGGACCTTTCCGTTGGGTGGCACTTTCCGGAGACCCGGAAGATATCTACAAAACTGACGAAAAACTGATGGAGCTCTTCCCGAACGACGCACACTTACACCGTTGGCTCAGAATGGCTCGTGAGCAAGTGCCATTTCAAGGGCTCCCTTCGCGCATTTGCTGGCTTGGATACGGTGAACGTGACATAGCCGGATTGGCATTCAACGAGATGGTTGCCAATGGAACCCTGAAAGCTCCAATTGTGATCGGGCGCGACCACCTGGATGCCGGTTCGGTGGCTTCTCCCAATCGTGAAACTGAATCCATGCGGGATGGCACCGATGCGGTCAGCGACTGGCCAATTTTGAACGCCTTGCTCAACACCGCCAATGGCGCTACCTGGGTCAGTTTTCATCATGGCGGTGGTGTCGGCATTGGCTTCAGCCAGCATGCCGGTCAGGTGATCGTTGCCGACGGCACCCCCGAAGCAGCCAAACGTCTTCAGCGTGTTCTTTCGGGCGACCCTGGAACAGGCGTCGCCCGACATGTTGATGCTGGTTATCCTGAAGCGATTCAGTTTGCCAAAGACCACAACGTCAAAATCCCAATGCTTCCCAAGGAATAAAGGTTGAAGTCAAGGCGGATTTTCTTTTTCATTCTTGCGATCGTGCTCGGCATTGCTGCCGGGTTGGCTTTTGGCTGGCTGGTTTTGCCGCCAAAGCCCCTCAGCAATGCGCCTTTGCACAGCGTGCGAGTGGATTACAAGACCGACCTGGTCTTGATGGCAGCAGAGCATTTTCAAAACGACCCCGACACGCTTCTCGCGCTGGATCAGTTGGCAAAATTCAACACCGAAGACCCACTGAACCTGATTGCGTCCAGCCTTGTCTACGCACGCCAAATCGGCTACCCACAGGAAGATCTAATCCTTATTGAGAATTTGCTCAGCCGGATCGATCCGGAAGTTTACCAAGAATGGCTGCAGCAAGGAGGTGGATACTAATGGAGCAAGAAAAAAAAGAGACCCATTGGTATCTTCTGACAGGACTGTTGATTGGTCTGGTAGTCGGGCTTGTAATCTCGCTTGCCATTGCGCCAGTGGAAAACACATACGCGTTGCCCAGCGAATTGAATGTACAAGGAAAGGATGCCTACCGGGAAATGATCGCCTTGGCTTATTCTGGCAACCAAGACCTCGAAAGAGCACTCACCAGGCTGGAATTGCTGGATGAGTTGAATACTGTTGACTTGTTGGTTGCTCAGGCACAGAGTACGCTCGCACAAAAGGGTTCCGAAACCATCGCACGCGCCCTGGCAGATCTTGCTACTCGCTTGAGCCAATATTTACCGGCTTCACCGTAGCAAAAAATTATTTTAAGAGTCGAGGCGAGGTAGGGCTTGCCCATACCTAACAAATAAGAGCGGAAATGACCGCTCTTATTGTTTATGGGGAGTAAAAGACAAAAAGCCTGACAGCAGCAGGCTTTATGGGTTTGTTCTTTGCTTAATTCGGTTTCGGTGGCGGAATCGGCAGATCATCTTTGGGAGTACCCTGCCACTTGTCACCTTCATCAATCAACATAATCGGGATTTCTTCCCAAACTGGATATTTGCGATCGCAGTTTTTGCAGATCAACCAGCTATCCTGATAAAATTCCAGTTCACCGGTTTTTTCTTTGACGCAAACCGGACAGCGCAACAAATCTAACAATTCTTGATTGATCACTGGTCACTCCAATTCCTATTGTTTTTTTCGGTTATCAATGCCTGAATTTTACCATAGCGCGGTCACATTTTTCAGGGTATCTCCGTCCCCGGTCCGTAAGTGTACCCGGCAGGCCAGGCAACGTACGTAGTGCGGATTGTGTCCTGGAGTGTAACTTCGCCATTAACTGTCACCGTGCGATAGACCTCAACAGTAGCCCCATTTACCGCCCAATCCACCTGTTTGATTGTGCCAGAAGGCAGACTTGGATCTTCGCGATAAATTGGATCTGGTGGTGTCAATACATTGGTGATGCCAGTAGTCCACCAATCGACCTCGCGCCCAACGCCGGTTGAGTAAAACTTCCAGGTCAGTGAATTGTTAGTTGGGTAAGTCTCCATCAGCAGCCAATAGGGTGTGTCGTTGCGGAATTTGAAATCGACCAGCGGCACATACACGGTCGCATCCAGTCCTGCGAGGTTGTTATCAACCCAGCCGTTGGATTGCTGCTCGTAATAACTGACCCGATAAGCATGCGGGTGTCGCTCCACAATCGGAAATCCGCCATAGAACGCGTTTCGAAAGACCGTGGTGCTCACCTGGCAAATGCCGCCACCGATACCATCCACAGTCTGGTCTCCAACAATGATTGGGGCTTCGGCGTAGCCGTTGTCGAGGCTGATATCTGTCAGATACTCAGCCATCGAGAAGACTTCACCCGGTCCAACCAAAACACCATGAAAACTTGCGGCTGAAGTGCGGATGTTTTGCACACGCGCGGCATCTGAGCCGTAGAAGTAAGACGTTGTCTCTGCCACAAGTTCTGTAATTCCCAGGTCAGCAGCCAGGCTGTCGTTTCTTATTGCCGGGTCTACTGTCTTCATGACCAGGGTTCCCTGATGCTCACCATTCTGAATTTTTTCAATGATACTGTCAACGCTTTGATCAATGTCTACAGATGCGCCGACCACTGCATTGGCGATCACCTCCAGCTGTCGCGTGTCATCATTAAAAATCATACGTGCGTTGACTGGATCCACCTGCAATGCAGGAGCGATGCTGGTAATATAGGCAGCCACAGCCGGTCGATTGACTGTTAGTGTATAGGTGCGGTTGCCCTGCTCTTCTTTTTGCTCAATTGTGAGCAACCTGGCAAGATTTTCAGGCTCAATTGTCCAGGGACCTTGACCAGTGGAAGGATCTGCAGGATTGATGGTAAATGCCTGGCTGAGAATGCTTTCTGCTAATTGAGCAGTGTCTTCCACATTGACGCTGGCTGGAAGTTGGTCATTGATGACCATAGGTACAATTCCGCTCTGCTGAAGCAGCAGAAACGGCTCAATATTCCTCAGTGTCGCCATAATGTCCACTGTTTTGCCAGCTTGCCCTTTGACTACGTTGACTTTGGTATTCTCCAGAGTGATGCTGGGCTCAATCAAGGCAACATTGGTTTTTAGTGCCAGGCCTTGAACCACTTCATAAGCCTTTGCCTGATCATAAACAATGCCAGGAGTAATATCGATCCCTTCACTCAAGGCTTTCAGTTGCTCCTGGACGTTGACCAAGGTGCCTTTTCCGCGTCCGATTTCGTAGGCAATCTCAGCAGCTTCCAGATGGTCATAGAAAATTCCCAGTGCTTCAGGAGTGTAGACCCATGAATCCTGACCATTGCTGAACTGTAGTTGACCAAAACGTCCATACGTGAGGTTGGCGCTGAGAGTCACCACTGCCTGTCCCAGGGTTTGTCCGGAGAGATCGACCCCAGCCACAGAAACACCAGGGTAAATCCGGTCAGTGTAGTCATTTTCATGTTTGGCGACCACACCTGCCAGGATCAAAGCAGCGACAAGAGAGCCCACTCCAAGCACAAATAACACCTGCAGCCAGACTGAACTGGGTTTTTTCTGCATGTTCACCCTCACAGGGGTTGTCTTTTCTTTTTCATCCGTTGTCATAATTTTGACCCTATATCAAAACACTTAACCAAGCCAGTGATGGCATTGTCTTAGTTTACTATATCCTCATTTATTGACACTTTTAAGGTAAAAGGTATATGCCTTTACCTTATTCAAGGACGAATTGACGCTGCGATGGTTCCATATAAGTCTTGGAGAAACCACTCGGATTCTGAAACTAAAAACAGCTTGTTATGAATCAGCTATAATGAAACAAGGTCAGTTATTGACTGAAAACGATGAAAACACCGAACAAGTTCTTCCAAATTATCCTCTTGCTGGCTCTGACATGTGGACTTTTATTTGCCGCTGTTTTTCATGCGGAAGCCAAACCTTTAGCCCAGGAGGAAACACCTCCTGCAGTTGTGACTTCTGTACCTACGCTCAACCAGAATCTGTATGTACAAACTGCTACGCCTGGTCTAAACGGTGAAATTCGTCACACGGTTTTACCTGATCAGTTTCTTTATCACATCGTCGACTTGTATGGAATCAGTCTGCAAGAACTGCTCGACATTAACGGTCTCACAGAGGAATCACCGATATATCCAGGTGACCAGTTGATCATCGTCAAGGGTGGTGAGACAGATCTTGGGCAAGGAACGCTAACACCTGAATTGGTTGTTGCTGAAACCACGCCACTTCCCAGCCCAACCCCCGAATTAATTCTGATGAAAGCGCCGGAAGAAGACCTCCAAGTGACCCCCACTGCGCAAATCGGTTTTTTCCAAAGGGTGTTTTCAACAAATGCCCGCTTCCTGGCTTTGGGAGTTGTGGCGTTGGTTTTATTTGGTGTTGTTCTTCTGATCATCAGTTCACGAAGAATTCAATAGTCTTTCGGAGCTGAAAATTCAGTTTGTCATTCAACTGTGTCATCACCGTTAGTCCTTGGGGTTAATTGCTTGCGTGCTATAATTTGGCATTGAAGGTTCGAGAATATGAAATTTTTAATCACAGGTGGAGCAGGGTTTATTGGTGTAGCTTTGAGCAACCGGCTGGCGAGCCAGGGGCACAAGGTGTTGGTCCTGGATGACTGCTCTGCTGGGGATCCAACGCAACTATCGGGCAATGTAAGCTTCACAAAAGGCAATATTTCCGATAAAACAATGCTCTGGACGCTGCTTCAAGATGTTGATTGTGTCTTTCACCTGGCAGCGCGGGTATCCGTCCCAGAGTCAACGCTTTTTCCAAGCGGCTACAATCACGTCAACGTCAGCGGAACCGTCACTCTGATGGAAGCCGTCCGCGATACACGGGTAAAGCGCGTTGTGTTGGCTTCTTCTGGTGCTATTTATGGCGACCAGACTCAAATCCCATACAAAGAAAGCTACGAAGTCAAACCTCGCTCACCTTACGCCGTTTCAAAATTAGCTGCTGAACATTACGTCCGCACAATTGGTCTGCAGGCTGGTGTCGAAGCAGTCTGTCTACGCATTTTCAATGCCTATGGTCCAGGTCAGCGCATTCCTTCGTCCCATCCACCAATCATTCCCAGTTTTGTGAGAAACGCACTGAGCAACAGTTCTGTTGTGATCCATGGAGACGGTAAACAAACACGCGATTACATCTATATTGACGACCTTGTCAATGCGATGGTCACCTCTGCCACGGCTGTTGGGGTTGACCAGGAAGTAATTAATATCGGCAGTGGTGTCGAAACCAGCGTGTTAGAGCTGGTACGCCTGGTTCGCCAGGTTACGGGAAAGAAACCGGAAGAAATTTTCAACCCGCACAAAGCGGGCGGAACAGACCGGATGTGTGCTGATATCAGTAAAGCTTGCGAAAAACTCAATTTTCTACCGATGGTCCCTCTGGAAACCGGACTTCGCCTGACCATGGAAAGCCTCGCGTCCAAAAAAGTAGTTAATGGGTAAATGGTAGAAGCTGATTTTTTCAAACGTCCCGCTCCGCTTGTGGCGCCAGATTTGATTGGGAAAAAGTTAGTGCGCATGCAAGATGGTCAGCGTCTGGCGGCAATAATTATTGAAACTGAAGCTTACCAGGGTCAGGATGACCTTGCCTGCCATGCCCATGTTGGCAAAACCAACCGCAACCAGGTGATGTTTGGAGAGCCTGGCAAGGCTTACATTTATTTCACCTATGGCATGCACTGGCTGCTCAACATTGTTACAGGCCAGGCGGATGTTCCTGCGGCAGTGCTCATTCGGGCTATCTTCCCGCTGGAAGGGCTGGAAACTATGGCGCTCAACCGACCCAGGCAAGCCTATAGCAGCCAATGGCTTAACGGTCCCGCCAAGCTTACCCAGGCATTAGGCTTGGACGGCAGGATGAACGGCTATAGGCTCGGTAAGCCGAAAAGTGAGTTATTTATTGAAAACGGTATCATTGTTCCAGGCAATCAGGTAAAATCAAGCCCTCGAGTTGGCTTGGGGAAAACGCCCGAGCCATGGCTCTCGCTGCCGTGGCGCTGGAATTTGGAATGGCAACAGGCTAAAGAATTGATAAACAAGGATATGGATTAGAAATATGCTATTCTCAAAGAAAAAAGACACACCCGTTTTCGTTCCCGATACCACCAAAAGTCAGATCACCTCTGTGATCGGACCAGGAATCAACTGGCTGGGAGATCTGCGAGGTAGAGGCGGAGTTCGCGTTGAAGGCACAATTACTGGTGAAATCGCCCTTTCCGGAATGATCGTAGTAGGCGAAACCGGACTGGTGGAGTGTGAGCAACTAAAATCTGATACAGTGATCGTTGCTGGCACGGTTAAGGGGAATATCATCTGTCAGAAACTTGAAATTCGCTCGAGCGGCAAAGTATGGGGAGACGTGGTGACAACCTCATTCAGCAGCGAAGATGGGGCATTCTTCCGTGGTCAAATGCGCATGGAAGAGAAAATTGAACCCGTTGAACCTCCAGTAGAAACGATTTTCGACGAAGAAACCCCCAAAGCGAAACTGAACTGATTGATGACGGCAATTAATGCCCAGAACCATCAATACTAAGTTTTAGGGATTATCGCTACTATATTAAATTCAATAAATCCGTGACAATCACCCTTCGATTAATTCTGCTTCAAAGGTGATCTCCAATCCTGCCAAAGCCACAGAAACCGGGCAGCCTTCCTTGCCAGCCTTGGCGATCGCTTGAAACTCATCGTTAGAAATCCCTGGCACAACCGCCTTGCACACCAGGTGACTGCTTACGATTCGTGTCTTTCCATCAATCCGCCGTAAGGCAATATGCGCTGTTACCTCGATCTTATCCGCGGTATAACCAGCACGTACAAGCCCCGAACTAACTGACATTGCGTAGCATCCGGCGTGTGCAGCTCCTAATAACTCTTCCGGATTGGTGCCGGTGCCCTCTTCAAAGCGGGATGAGTAGCTGAACTGTCCGTTATAATCCGCAAAATGCACTGTGCCTTTGCCTGTTTGTGTATCTCCTCGCCAAATTGCTGTCGCTTTTCTATCTGCCATGTTTGATCCCTTTCTGTGTTGGTTATTATCAATTAAAGCAATGATAAACCATTAAAACAACAAGCCGGTATCTTGTAACCGGCTTGTTATCGCAATAGATAAACAAAAAACTAAATCCAACCTCTTAGCTTCATGGCTTTAACAACTTTGTCGATCGCAACCATGTATGCAGCATCGCGCATGTAGACATTTTTACTCAAAGCCATCTGAATAACTGAATCAAAGGCGCTGGTCATGATAAGATCCAAGCGGGTTTGAACTTCTTCTTTTGACCAGTAGAAGTTTTGGTCATTCTGGACGCCTTCCATATAAGAAACAGTCACACCACCAGCGTTGCAGAGGAAGTCAGGAATAAGAAAAATATTTCTTTCCATCACAATTTTGTCGGCTTCAATTGTGGTCGGTCCGTTTGCGGCTTCAGCCAGGATCTTAACTTGCGGGCTGATTTTATTGACTGTCTCGTTGTTAATTTGACCCTCAAGCGCAGCTGGGATAAGCACATCAACGTCTTTGCTCAACCAGGCGTCACCATCTTCAATGAGATATCCCGCTTCCTGAGCATTTTCTTTATTGATCGTGCCATACTGATCCGTGATGGTCTTCAAGAAGACTGGGTCGATCCCATCTTCTTTTGTAAAGGTGTAGGATTTTTTGTCAGCCCTATCCCAACAAGAAACACTGAGTACTTTACCGCCCAGGAAATCAATAAAACCGATCGCGGCATATTGTGCTACATTTCCAAAGCCCTGGATCGAGGCTGTCGTGTTGGCAGGATCTATGCCAAGGCGTTTCATCGCTTCGCGAACTGTGAAAATAACACCAAAGCCAGTTGCCTCAGTACGGCCTTCCGAGCCACCTCCGCCCAGGGGCTTGCCAGTAATGACACCAGGGGTGTAATCGCCTACGATGGAGGAATATTCATCCATCATCCAACCCATCATCTGGGGGGTGGTGCCAACATCGGGAGCCGGAACATCCTTGCGGGGACCAATATTCTTCCACATTGCTTTTACATAACCACGAACCAGTCGTTCCTTTTCACCGTCAGAGAGGGTTGAAGGGTCAACAGCTACACCACCTTTTCCTCCGCCCAGGGGGATATCAGCAACAGCTGTTTTCCAGGTCATCCACATAGCCAGAGCGCGCACAGTGTCGGCTGTTTCGCCAGCGGCAAATCGCAAACCGCCCTTATTGGGACCACGCGCATCGTTGTGCTGAACACGATAAGCCTGAAAAACCCGGATTTTGCCGTCATCCATACGAACTGGGATGCGGAAGTGGAATTCGCGCATTGGCCAACGTAAATATTCACGCACTTGCTGGTCTAACTCGAGTTCATCGGCGACTTTGTCAAACTGAGCTTGCGCCATTTCAAAAGCATTTGTACTACCTGACATTAAACTCTCCTTTAGATATTAGAATGGATTGGGTATATAGAACAAAACGAGCGCAACATTTAGCAGCCCGTAGTTGGTTAGAGTGAGGTCTATGGTTTTCGGTGAGTGACATCCTTCGCCTCAAATTATGATGATTAACCTTATCCCAAAAATGGTCTTTGGTCAAGATGTAATAAGCCCGATTCCACAAATTTCATCCTTTTGCTTATCTGCCAAGGCCACCAAATGCCTGCTTTCAACCTTATTCGAGGCTGAATGATATAATACAAAAAATCCAGTAGAGAGAAAGAGGTCACTATGAGTTGCTGCTGTAACAAAAAAGAAATAATTCTTTGCGAGAAGGCACCCGCCGCGATTGGTCCTTATTCTGTCGCTGTCTCCACCGATTCGCTGGTTTTTATTTCGGGTCAATTAGGATTAGACAAAGCAACCGGCAATTTGGTTGCGGGCGGTATTCAGGCTCAAACTCGGAAAGCACTTGAAAACATGAAAGCAATCCTAGAGAGTGCTGGTTTGAGCATGGAGAACGTTGTAAAAACAACCGTATTTATGCTTGACATGGGTCAATTCTCAGAGATGAATGCGGTCTATGCCGAATTTTTCACCAACGACTTCCCTGCCCGTTCTGCCATCCAGGTTGCAGGTCTGCCCAAAAATGGCATCGTAGAAATTGAAGCTATCGCAATGAAACCTCATGACAACGATGACGAGAAGGACGGCTGCCACTAAAAACTGGCAGATTATCAACCATTCATGAGTCCGCTAGTATCCATAATTATTCCTTGCCGTAATGAGGAAAAAACGATACACCAGGTGCTGGAAGCCCTCCATCAACAAAGTTTTCCATTAGAAGACATGGAGGTTGTCATTGCAGATGGTCTTTCAACTGACGGCACCAGGAAGGCGATCCACTCTTTTAGCGAGGCCCATCCGGATCTTGCCCTGCGCTTGGTTGATAATCCCAAACAAATCATTCCTGCGGGACTCAACACCGCTATCAAAGCTTCAAAAGGAGAGGTCATCGTGCGCATCGACGCGCATTCACTCCCCAATCCTGACTATGTCCAGCGCTGTGTTGACGCGCTAATGCAGGATAAAGCTGAAAACGTTGGTGGCGTCTGGATGATCAGCCCACAAAATAATAGTTGGGTCGCGCGCTCCATTGCTGCCGCGGCAGCCAACCCGTTTGCGGTTGGTGATGCCCATTATCGCTTCACAGATAAAGCGGCTTATGTTGATACCGTTCCTTACGGCTCGTATAAGCGGGAGCTTTTTAACCAGGTTGGTTTTTTTGATGAAAACTTACTCGCGAACGAAGATTACGAATTCAACACTCGAATTCGTCAGTCTGGGGGTCGCATCTGGCTGGATCCCGCTATCCAATGTACCTACTTTGCCCGACCTACGCTCTCAGCCCTTGCGAAGCAATATTGGGGTTACGGCTTCTGGAAAGCACAAATGCTCAAGCGCTATCCCGAAACTTTGCGTTGGCGCCAGGCATTACCTCCTTTATTCGTTTTAGGCTTGATCGTACTGATTTTGGCAGGCATCTTCTGGCAGCCAGCCTGGCTTGTCCTGACTGTTGTCTTCGGGTTTTATCTATTAATTCAACTGATTCCAGCTTTTCGCATCTCCAGTAAACTTAATGATATCTCGTTAAGCGTTGGGATTGTTCTTGCAACGTTGGTTATGCATATTTCCTGGGGGACCGCACTTATCGTGGGGTTATTTTCTAATCCTGACAGGAAGTGATTATGAAAGAAAATTTGGTCAACCCATCTACAGAGAAATTTCGATTTGAGCACAATGAGCAAGGTCCTTTGCTCATACTTGGAGATTTCTTTGCAGCCTTGCTTGCTCTTGCCATTGCGCTTTTGATATGGGCGAAAGGGGACGCCTGGCTGGGGCTCTCGGTAGAATTCCTGCGAACGCGTATTCCGGGTTGGTTCTATCTTCTTCCCCTGCTCTGGATGGTTTTAATGGCTGATTCTTACGATATTCGCAAAGCTGGCAACTTACGGTCCACGCTCAAGACTCTCAGTATCTCTCTGATCGCCTCAGCTTTCATCTACCTTGCAGTCTATTTTGCTTCTGAGCCTAACAGTCTGCCTCGTTTTGGGGTCGCACTTTTCCTGATTCTTGTAGCTCTTTTTACCTTTTTTTGGAGACTGCTCTACATTCGTCTTTTTACCTCAGCCAGTCTCCAAAAACGTGCTCTGATTATTGGTGCTGGTCGGGCAGGCACAGCCCTTGCCCAAATAGTGTCAGAACAAGATCCTCCACCATTCACATTGGTCGGACTAATCGACGATGACCCCGAAAAACATGGCATGGATATCGAAGGTTTTCCCGTCCTCGGTGATCACACCCATCTGCCTGAAATAGTTGAAACCCAGAACATCACTGATTTGATTCTCGCTATCTCTAACGAGATGAGCCATGGTATGTTCCAAACCATCCTCACAGCTCAGGAAAGAGGGATGAACATGGCTACCATGCAGGAAACCTATGAATCTCTCACCAATCGCGTACCCATTTCTTTGCTGGAGTCAGATTGGGTAATCCGTTCCTTCATCGAAAGGAAACCAACCAGCGGATTATACCGTTTAGCAAAACGCTTGATAGACCTGATTTTCAGCTTAGTAGGTATGGCAGCTCTTGTAATTCTTTTCCCGATTCTTGCAGTACTCATTCGCCTTGATTCGAAGGGACCTATTATTTTCAAACAAACCCGCCTCGGTCGGGGAGGGAACCCTTACACTATTCTTAAATTCCGCACCATGAAAGACAATCAGGACATGGTTAGAGAGGCTATGGTAACCACAACGCATGATCCCCGTGTGACCCGCATCGGGCGGTTCCTTCGAAAAACTCACTTGGACGAACTTCCACAGATCGTGAATGTATTGCGGGGTGAGATGAGCTTTGTAGGTCCACGATCTGAACGAAGCGAATTAGTGTCCATTTTCCAAAGAGAAATTCCTTTTTATCGGGCGAGAATGCTAGTAAAACCCGGTATCACCGGCTGGGCACAAATCCATCAGAATTATGCTGAGACCGTGGAAGAGACCGCCGTCAAACTGGAGTATGATCTGTATTACATTGAGAATGCCTCCATTCCAATGGACATCTCGATTTTGGTGCGAACAATTACCTCTGTGTTGGGGTTTAAAGGGCGTTAGTATGCCAGATCTGCTTCCAGGGGACACGAATCTTAATCTCGCCCAGTCTTACCCGACTACCCATCTTTTACAACTTCCCGAATGGGCGGAGCTTAAGAGCCATTTTGGCTGGCAAAGCCAGGTTTTCAACACTCAAACTGCTACGGCACAGGTCTTATTCCGCTCTCTGCCGCTTGGTTTTACCATTGCCTATCTGCCCAAAGGTCCCGTGGGAAGCAACTGGAGCAGCCTTTGGCCGCATATTGACCAGGAATGCCGCAAACGAAAGTCTGTTTTCTTGCAGGTTGAGCCAGATATTTCTCTTCCACTTCCAAACGAAGTAGAGACGCAATTTGACCAGAATTTCGTCCAAAAAGAACAGACTTTCCAGCCCCGCCGTACAGTCCTTATCTCATTGAAATCGGATGAGGAAGAATTGCTGGCGGCAATGAAGCAAAAAACCCGCTATAACATTCGTTTAGCTGCCAAAAAAGGCGTGGTGGTTCGACCTACCGAAGACGTCAGGGGATTTCACGAGATGATGCAAACTACCGGCAATCGGGATAATTTTGCCGTTCACAGCCTAGAGTATTACCAAAAAGTTTTTGACATCTTTGCGCCTTCGGGTAAATGCGTGCTGCTGGCTGCCTATCAAGAAGAAACGCCTTTGGCTTACCTTATGCTATTCCTTTCAGGTACCCGCTCCTGGTATTTTTACGGTGCTTCCGACAATAACCAACGCAACCTCATGCCCACTTATTTACTGCAATGGGAAGCAATGCGCTGGGCGAAGGTACAAGGTGCCACGGAGTATGATCTGTGGGGTATCCCTGATGCCACAGAAAATGAATTGGAAGCTAATTTCACCAATCGCTCTGACGGGCTCTGGGGTGTTTACCGCTTCAAACGTGGTTTTGGCGGTCAGATCGTCCGCAGCAGTCCTGCCTTTGTCAAAATCTACAAACCTCTGCTCTACAAGCTTTACGAAAAGGTCCGTGCCGGAAGGATGACTGATTAACATGTTTCAACTGGCTTCGGATCAGATTAAAGATTGGAATGGATATCTGGCAGAATTCCCCAATGCTCACATATTGCAGACTTTGCAGTGGGCAGAAGCAAAAAAGCAAAATGAATGGAGCCCAATGTTTTTTTGGAGTGGATCCGGCAGGCACAATCTGGATTCGCTTGTGATGGTCTTGCGCAGACAAATCGACTTAATGGGTATGAAATTCACCGTTCTTTACGCCCCAAAAGGACCCACCTTGGACTGGAGCAACACCCAAGCACTAACCCAGACTCTGGACTTTTTACAAGCCTTATGTCGAAAACAAAAAGCAATCTTTTTAAAGATCGACCCTGATGTCCTCCTTGGTACAGGCATACCAAACGCTGATGAAGAGCAGACCAATGAAAACGGTCTCGTATTGCAGAAAGAACTAAAACGACGCGGGTGGAAGTTTTCGCAAGACCAAATCCAATATCGCAATACCGTCCTGATCGACTTGCACCAAAGCGAAGATGCGCTCCTGGCAGCAATGAAACAGAAAACCCGCTACAACATCCGTCTTGCTGCCCGCAAAGGTGTCACAGTCCGGCAGGGTAAATCAGAAGAATTACCAGCGCTCTACAAAATGTACGCCCAAACCGCTGTCAGGGATGATTTTGTCATTCGCCATGAAGAGTATTACCTCAACACCTGGCGTGCCTTTCTGGAGGCAGATATGGCAAAAATTCTGGTTGCGGAAGTAGAAGAAATCCCAGTCGCAGCTTTGATCTTGTTCCACTTTAACGGCACAAGTCGCTACATGTACGGCATGTCTACTGAACAATCCCGTGAACTTATGCCAAATCACCTGCTGCAGTGGGAAGCTATGCGCCTTTCCAAGCAGTTGGGCTGTCACACTTATGATATGTGGGGCGCGCCCGATATTTTTGACGAATCTGACCCAATGTGGGGAGTCTATCGCTTCAAGCAGGGATTCAATGGCATCACTGCCCGCCACTTGGGCGCCTGGGATTACAGTCCCCATCCATCGCTCTACAAAGCCTACACTCAAACCTTACCCAAGGTTCTGGACATCATGCGCAAGCAAGGGAAATCAGACAATCGAAAGCAGGTTCAAAATGATTGACCGCCTTACTCTTGCTCACTTGCCAACACCGATTGAAGCCTTACCGCATTTATCAGGCTACCTCAATGGACCGCAGTTATTTATCAAACGTGATGACCTGACCGGTCTCGGTATGGGTGGAAACAAGACCCGGAAATTGGAATACCTGGCAGCCGACGCTCTGGCAAAAGGTGCTAAAACACTGATCAGCACTGGCGCAGTCCAGTCAAACCACTGCCGTCAGGTTGCAGCGACCGCCGCCAAACTCGGTTTGGGCTGTCAGCTTATTCTGGCTGGTGCGGAGCCCGCTGAAGCCCAGGGTAATTTGCTGCTGGACAACCTTTTTGGCGCTCAGCTTTTCTACACCACGAAAGCCAATCGAGACCAGGAATTGCAGATGCGCTTTGCGCAAGCCAAACAAGATGGTCTGAACCCCTATCTGATCCCTTACGGCGGTTCGAACCCTATTGGGGCTCTCGGATATCTAAACGCGATGCATGAATTAAGTAAACAGAACCTGCAGCCAGATTGGATCGTTTTTGCCAGTTCTTCTGGAGGTACACAGGGTGGTTTGATCCTAGGAGCTCACATTACCGGATTTAAGGGGAAAATCCTCGGTATCAGCATCGAATATGACCGTGCTCATTTTTCTGCCCAAATTTCCGATTTAGTCAATCAGACTGCTGTGAGCCTGGGTTATGACTGGTCGGTCACACAACAGGAAGTGCTTATCAATGACGCTTATTGCCAGGCAGGCTACGGAGTGCTTACCTCTGCAGAGATCGAAGCAGTGCGCATGTTCGCAAGCAAACAAGGTATCCTGCTCGATCCTGTTTATACCGGTCGGGCAGCGGCCGGGCTGATCGATCTTATCCGAAATAACTTTTTCAAACCCGAAGAAAAAATTCTCTTCTGGCATACCGGCGGCACCCCCGCCCTTTTCGCCGAACCTTACAGCCAGGGTCTGATGCAGGGATGATGTTCCTGCGTTTTCAGTCTCTTTGGATTCGCACAGCCTTTTACACAACCATCGCTTCCAGGAACATTACCTCATATCTTGTGTAATAAAAAAAGAGCCCCATTGGTTGGGGCTCAATTCTTGTTATGTGTTGCTTAGGCTTGGACTCGGTTAGCTTCCCGTTCTCTTTGATGCTTTTTATAGGTTATTGACTTCATGATCTCTGCCGCAATGGATGGTATCAATACCAGTGGTAAGATTTCAGCCCAATCAATCCAGCGCAGATCTATAGTGTCGAAAATCACCTGGAGAAAAGGCACATAAACCACCATCAATACCAAAACGATGGAGACCAGCACTGCCAGGTTCATGTTCTTGCTCGAGAAGATGCCAATCTTTGTCAACGGATAGTACTCGGATCGCGCAGTAAAAGCCCGGAATAATTCTGAGAGCGAGAGTGTCACAAAAGCGAAAGTCTCGGACAAAATTCTTGCGTCTGCTGAAGAGCTCTTCAACGCTCCGCCTCCCAGGTAAAAGGCACCCAAAGTTGCTATAGTGATGGCAATTGTTTGAACGACTATACCTTTGATCATAAAACGATTGATAATCGGTTCATCAGCAGGCCGTGGCGGATGCTCCATGATGTCAGGATCACCCTTCTCAGTGCCCAAAGCCAGTGCAGGCGCACCATCGGTGACCAGGTTTAGCCACAGCAATTGGATGGGAGCCAGGGGTGTGTTCCAGTTAAATAAGATTGCAAGGAAAATGATCGTGATCTCAGCGATGTTGCATGAAATCAAATAGTAAACAAACTTTCGAATGTTGCTGTAAATGATGCGACCCTGCTCAACAGCAGAAACGATTGAAGCGTAGTTGTCATCAGTCAGAACCATATCGGCGGTTTCTTTAGCCACATCAGTCCCTGTGATCCCCATGGCAATACCAATATCTGCCCGTTTGATGGCAGGAGCATCATTAACGCCGTCACCGGTCATAGCAACTACTTGGCCGTTATCGCGCAAGGCATCAACGATTTTCATTTTATGTTCAGGGCTGACGCGAGCATATACATCAGTGATCTTGACAATCTCGCGCATTTCATCTTCATTCGAGTCTTCGATATCTGCACCAGTCAACACCTGGTGACCAGGCTGCAGCAAACCAATGTCCTCTGCAATTGCTTTAGCCGTATTGGGGTAATCGCCTGTGATCATGACAGAACGAATACCGGCATCCTGGGCTTCCTTGAGAGCAGGTTTTACTTCTGGTCTGGAAGGGTCGATCATGCCGATCAGACCGACAAAAATCAGATCTTTTTCAAGGTTGTCAGCGCTCAAATCTTCAGGCATCTCAGGCACGGGTCGATAAGCAACACCCAAAACGCGCAAAGCGTGGCTGGTCATTTCATTATTGGCAGCCAGAACTTCCTCACGCATTTCCGGGGTCAACTCGACCGGGTTATTATGCATATCAGATTTACAGCGGCAGAGATCCAGTACTACGTCCGGAGCACCCTTCACTGCAATGGTGTACCAATTGGTTTTTTCATCAGTCACGTACGGAGAAATATCGCCGTGACCGGGGTTAAGAATGTTGTGGATGGTAACCATACGCTTGCGGGTGGAATCAAAGGGGATTTCCTGCTTGCGTGGGTAGTTTTGATTGACCACGTTGGCAGCAGCACCAGCCTTCAGAGCAGCCACCAAGATAGAACCTTCAGTAGGGTCACCAACCATTCGGTATGAAAGCTTACCTTCGCTCTCACCAGTTGGTTCGAGCTGGGCATCGTTATTGATCGTGCCAACCCACAGAGCAGTTCGAGCAGCTGGATAGCTCATCAGGTCAACTGTTTGACCATCTACTCTAAAATCTCCTACCGGCTCATAGCCAATGCCAGAGATATCTACAAATTGACCATCAACCCAGAGTCTGGTAACGGTCATCTGATTTTGGGTCAGGGTGCCAGTTTTATCCGTACAAATCGTGGTAACTGAACCGAGGGTTTCAACAGAGGATAGTCGGCGGATAAGCGCGTGCCGGCTGACCATTTCCCGCATGCCGCCTGCCAGGCTGATGGTAACTACCGCGGGTAAACCCTCAGGAACAGCAGCGATCGCCAGAGAGACAGCTACCATAAATAGAGCCAGCGCTTCATCCCAAAATTCCTTGGAGGCAAATGCCACTACATCCGGTGGGGTTAGGAGACGTACTATACCGATGATGAATACCAGCGTGCAGACGATCAACGCCGCAATCCCAAGCACTTTGCCCAGTTGGTCAAGACGCTTTTGTAAGGGGGTTTGCTCTTGCTCAACCGATTGGAGCATGGTGGCAATCAGACCAAGTTGGGTATGCATCCCGGTACTGATAACGACACCTCTACCGCGTCCATAGCTGACCGTAGTACCAGAAAATGCCGTATTCTCCCTGTCGCCTAAGGGAATATCAGCCTGCAGGTTGCTCTCAGCGTCTTTCTTGGCTGGAACTGACTCCCCGGTCAGCGAGGCTTCATCGATACTCAAATTGACAGCTTCCAGAAGACGAATGTCTGCAGGAATAAAATTGCCTGCCTCAATGAAAACAATGTCGCCTGGTACAAGCTCGCGCGAAGGCACCATGATGCGGTGACCATCTCGCAAAACCTGGGCTTCTGGCGCAGCCATCTTTTTAAGTGCCGCCAATGAAGCTTCCGCCCGGGATTCCTGGATGATTCCCATGATGGCATTTAATACCACGATCAAGAGAATTGCCCCTGCTTCCACCCAGTCTCCAAGAACTGCGGAGATAACAGCAGCGCCAATCAGCAGCCAGATCACAAAACTATTGATCTGCTCCCATAGCTTTTGCCAGAAAGTTCTGCCAGCTTGTTCTTGCAATTCGTTGTACCCGAATTTTTCCAGTCTCTCTTTGGCTGCTGCTTCACTTAAGCCTGTTTCTACGGGCACCTCAAGGCTTTCGAGCACCTTATCCGCCTGAAGAGCATGCCAGGAAACATTCAGAACTTCTTCGGCATCTGTTATTGTTGTATTTGGTTTTTCACTCATAAATCATCAACTCCTATAATTTTAAGACCGTACAATTATACGGCATTTATATATCATTGAACGAAGCAGAAAAATTAACTACTATGCTGCTAATCCGAGTTCTTGCGGTTACAAAGGTTCGCAAATTTTTCCGGTTATTTGGAATCGGCAAACTTTTACGTGTTAGAATCTCTGCATGCAATGGAACCTCCTCGGTCATGAAACCGCCATCAAATTTCTAAAGAACCACGCGAAACCCGGAAAAACCCGTCACGCCTATTTGATCACTGGTCCCGATGGCGTCGGCAGAGAAACCTTGGCGCTTTCATTCGCAAAAACACTCAATTGTCAAAATCCCCCTGCAGAAGGCGAATTTTGCGGCAAATGCCTGGCTTGCAGGCAAATCGAAGAACATCGCTACCCTGATCTGATGATTTTACGTGTCAACGAAGGCAGCAAAGATCTGAAAATCGACCAGATTAGGGAGATGCAGCAAACTCTGGCGCTCGCGCCCTACCAGTCGCCTTACCGGATTGTGCTCATCCCTGATTTTCAACACGCCACCATCGGCGCCTCCAACGCGTTACTGAAATCATTAGAAGAACCCCCATCAAAAGCTCTCCTGATCCTGACTGCGGATGCCAGGGAAAGTCTTCTTGAAACAATTGCATCACGTTGCGAGGTTCTTCGCGTGCGCCCTTCTTCAATTGAGATCCTGGAAAACTACCTTGTCGAAGAAAAAGCCCTTAGTCCTGTCAGGGCAAAACGTCTTGCTCATCTTGCTGGCGGACGCGTTGGCACTGCTTTGAATTTTGATCAAAATCAGGATCTGCTGGACGCATACGATGAAGCACTGACGGACCTGGGTGATCTACTGAACAGCCGCCTGCGTGAGCGACTGCAGTATGTCGAGAGACTCCAACAACGCAAAACGGCATCACGCGAACAAATCGCCTTTTTAGTTGCCACCTGGCTCACATTCTGGCGGGATGTGATGATCCACCATGAAGGGGCCGCTATCCCACTGGTCAATATCGATCACGATCAGCGCATCAATGAAACCGCCCAACTGATCCCCTCCAGGCAGATCGAAAAAATTCTCAAAGATCACGAAAACGCCCTGGTAAACCTGGATGCAAACATCAATTCCCGCCTGGTGATTGAGAATTTGCTCCTGTCACTTCCCTTACTAATGGTTGTTTAATGGACAAAGAACAATATTCCCCTGAACTTCTCCCAACAGAAAATGCCCCAGTGTCAGATGTTGACTTGGATATTGCCGCAGCGAAAGAGTCGCCCGTAAAAACCAGGTTAATAGAATTATTCCTGGCTACCATGAAAATTGGCTTAACCAGTTTTGGAGCACCAACTGCGCACATCGCAATGATGGAAAATGAGTTTGTGCGTAAACGGAAATGGATCACCGAAGAACATTTTTTGGACCTGCTTGCTGCTGCCAACTTGATCCCTGGTCCGAACGCAAGCGAGACCTGCTATCATGTCGGCTATGTGCGTGCTGGTTATCCGGGTTTGATCGTAGCAGGGCTCGGTTTTATCACCCCAGCATTCAGTTTCAGCCTCCTCTTTGCATATATCTACGTGACCTATGGCAGTTTGCCTCAAATTGAAGGTCTTTTCTATCTTCTTAACCCTTTGGTGTTGGCAATTGTGCTTGAAACGACCTGGCGGATCGGTAAAGCCAGCATCATAGGCTGGAAACAAATACTGATCTTTTCGCTTGCGATTATCGCAAAGCTTTTTGGGGTCAACGAAGCAGTAATTTTAATAGGGGGTGGCTTGGTTGGAATCCTTTTGCATCACGTGTTAATCTATTGGAAAAATGGTGTGCCGCCAACCCAGCTTCTGCTGGCTTTTATTCCTCTGCCTGCTCTTGCCGATTTTGTCGGCAAGGTAGCTGAGCAGGGTCGGGAAACGTTTGGGAATATTTTTCTCTACTTTTTCCGAACTGGTGCGCTGTTGTTTGGCTCTTCGTTGGTTTTGTTCGCTTTAATCGAAGAGGACGTTGTCAACCGTTTTGGCTGGCTCACCTACCAACAGTTAACTGACTCGATCGCGTTGGGTCAAATCACGCCTGGACCAGTTCTCTCGGCAAGTACTTTTGTTGGTTACATCGCTGGCGGTGTTGGTGGAGCAGTCGCCTCAACACTGGGCGTCTTCCTTCCGTCTTTTTTAATTGTGGCAGTGACAGCACCATTGGTAAAGAGGATGCGTGAAAATCATCTCGCGAGCAGTTTTCTTAAAGGAATCAACCCGGCAGTCGTCGCTTTGATCCTCTTTGTCTGCATCAACCTGGCACAAAACGCGTTGGTTGACATTTGGACGGTTGTGGCATTGCTTGCCGGACTGGCAGTTTTGCTCTTAACCGAAGCCCAACCGTACGTGCTCGTGCTTGCTGGTTTCATCCTGGGAATTTTGAGAATGTTGGTTTTCTCGTAAAGAATGGCTGCAATATCCCTGTAAGGGAGTGCCATCCCGCCTCCTCGGCCGTCGTTGGGGTACGCCCCTTCCCCACTCTCGAATCCATTTGGTACAATTCGTTCCTATGAATGATCTTCTTGAACATCTCAACCCACAACAACAACTCGCAGTTGCCGCTCCTCCTGGTCCCACAATTGTCCTGGCTGGTCCGGGCTCTGGCAAAACCCGCGTTCTCACGTACCGTATTGCCTACCTGATCAGCGTGTTAAATGTGCCCGCCTACAATATCCTGGCTGTCACTTTTACCAACAAGGCCGCAAAGCAAATGGGTGAACGCGTTTCGCAACTAATTGGTCCTCACGCTGAGGGTATCTGGCTTGGAACTTTTCACGCGATCTGTGGGCGAATTCTTCGCCGGGAAGCAGACCTCCTGCCCGTCAACAAGAATTTCGTGATCTTTGACACCGATGATCAGGAAGCACTCATGAAGCAGATCTTGCGAGATAACAACCTCGATGAAAAGCTCTACAAGCCCAGCTCTTTTCTGGCTGCCATTTCTAATGCCAAAAATGACCTGATCGGTCCTGAAAACTATCCGGTCAAAGATTTTCGTGAAGAGCAGGTCAAACGGCTTTACGCTCTCTACCAGCAGCGTTTGGTCCAAAACAATGCAATGGATTTTGATGATATGCTGGTCTACACCAACCAACTCTTCGAGAGTTACCCGGTTGTCAGAGATACCTACGCGCATAAATTTGAGCACGTCCTGGTAGATGAATTCCAGGATACCAATTTCTCGCAATACGCCATCCTGCGCAACCTTGCCCGCACGCATAAAAATCTTTATGTAGTCGGCGACGAGGATCAGTCAATTTATCGCTGGCGCGGAGCGGACTATCGCAATCTCGACCGATTCAAAAACGACTTCAAGAATGCCGAAGTGATCCTGTTGGAGCAAAACTATCGCTCCACCCAAACTATTCTCGACTGTGCCATGTCAGTGATAGACCAGAACCTCAACCGCACACGCAAAAAGCTTTTTACCGAGGCTCAAACGGGTGAAAAAATCCGCCTGGTTGTGGCAGAAGACGATCGTGAAGAAGCCTATCTGGTTGTAAGTGACATCCGCGATGCCATTCGCAGCGGTCGAAATCCGAGCGAATTTGCCATCATGTACCGCACCAATGCTCAGAGCCGTGTCTTGGAAGAAGCATTCAGGCGTGAGGGCATCAGTTATCGCCTGGTAGGAGCCCAGCGCTTTTATGGTCGCAAGGAAGTGCGCGATATGATCGCTTTCTTGCGTCTGATCTACAACCCGATGGATGAAGTTAGCTTGCGCCGCGTGATCAATCTGCCGCCCCGCGGCATTGGTAATAAGACCCTCCAAAGCCTTGCTGAGTTAGCCAAGAAAAGTGGGTTGAGTATGGGTGAAACCCTGCTCGAACTCACCCGACCAAATCATCCTGACTTGCCAGAACTTGGTAGAGCAGGAGAGAAGCTGGTCCGGTTCGCCCATATGCTGGCGAATTGGCGGCATGTTGCCCAGGATAACTCGCTGAGCATTCTCTTTGACCGCGTCATTTCTGATACAGATTACGAGAGATTTATCCAGGATAAAAGCGAGGAAGGGCAGGATCGTTGGGAAAACCTGCTCGAGTTGCGGGCAGTGGTGATGGAATATGAAACCCGCGGCTTGCAGGAATTTTTAGAGGCAATGGCGCTGGTGGCAGATCAGGACACGCTGCCTGACGAACTGGATGCGCCTACCATGCTGACTCTGCATGCAGCCAAGGGTCTCGAATTTGAGCGAGTCTATATCGTCGGGCTGGACGAGATGCTCTTGCCGCACAGCCGTTCTCTCGATGACGAGGAATCCCTGGCGGAAGAAAGGCGTTTGCTTTATGTTGGCATCACCCGTGCCCGCAAAAGACTAACCATCACCCGGGCTATCAGGCGCCGCAGTCCTTATGGCACCTATGAGGACACCATTGCTTCGCGCTTTTTGAAAGACCTCCCTTCGGTCTTGTTAAAGCAAGATATCTATGCTCAACCCCGCCAACGCAACAATAGCTGGGGATGGGAGACATCCCGGTGGGAGACGCCCTCCTGGATGCGCAATGCGCAGGTACCGATGGATAAACCTGTCCAAACCCGTTATAAGAGCGGCATGCAAGTCCGCCATCCAACCTATGGTCGCGGTGTGGTCAAAACCAGTAAAGTTGAACAGGGCGATGAAACAGTGGAAGTCTATTTTGAAGGTCATGGTTTAAAAGCGCTGATAGCATCGCTGGCAAAATTGGAAATTTTGTAAGCGTTTGAACAACAATGTTGACCGAGACTGTTTAGGCATCGTTTGTAGGGTAGACCCCTGCCCTGGTGAGGGTCCACAGTCTCCCGTTGTTTGAACCTTTAGATCATGTCGGGACGGCATGGAAGCCGTCCCCTACATAGTACAAATCTTCATTTCTGGGTACTATCGATAAGATCCTTAACTTTGTTCAGGACGACAAGCAATACAACGGTCATTCTGAGCCTCTTTTGCGAAGAATCTTATTTTTATAACTTGCGGGTCACTGCGAGAGCCTTTGCCATTTTGCAGTGAGGGATGGCAAACATCGGGTTGGCAAAGGATCGTGGCAGTCTGCCTTTTTACAGCGAGATTGCTTCGTCGTTACACTCCTCGCAAAGACGAAAGCAAATTTACAATCTGAGATACCATGCTTACCTATGCCTTCTTTTCGTAGGCTGAGACGATGTGCCCGCTAGGTACTTAGTCCGGCATCTTTTGTAGGGGAGACCCCTGCCCTGGTGAGGGTCCATGGTCTCCCGTTCAGTTAATCTTTAGATCATGTCGGGACGGCATGGAAGCCGTCCCCAACATAGTACAAATCTTCATTTCTAGGTACGATCGATAAGATCCTGTACTTCGTTCAAGATGACAAGAAAAGAGCGGGATTGCTTCGTCACTTCGCTCCTCGCAAAGACGGAATGAGCAAGATTGCTTCGTCGCTTTGCTTCACGCAAAGACGGATAAGGAAGGAGTGCCGTTTCAACTTATCAGACTGACTCGCAATTCTTTCACACCATGTCTTTCCCTCTTCCAAAACCGCTATAATTAAACCAGGAGGACGCAATGGAAACGATCTACACCTGGTATGGACACGCCACCCACGGCTTACGAGTAGGAGAAATCAAAATCCTGATCGATCCATATTTCACTGGTAACCCCGCCGCAACCACTACAGCAGAAAAGGTAGAGGCTGACTACATCCTCATCACTCATGGTCATAACGACCACATCGCTGATGCCCCTTCAATTGCAGAGCGAACAGGCGCCTTGTGCATCAGCAATGCCGAAATCAGCACCTGGCTGCGCAATAAAGGCCTCAAAGTCCACGCCCAACACATCGGCGGAGGGCACAAGTATCCCTTTGGCTATCTCAAACTTACTCCGGCAATGCATGGGTCGCGGCTGCCCGATGGGAGCGATGGTGGAAATCCAGCCGGTTTCTTATTGACCACTCCTGACAACAAAAAGATTTATATCGCCGGCGACACCGGCTTATTTGGGGACATGGCGCTGATCGGTGATGAAGGTTTGGACCTGGCAGTCATCCCCATCGGCGACAATTACACAATGGGTCCAGATGACGCCCTTCGTGCTGTTAAACTGTTGCGACCAAAGTCTGTAATTCCGGTACATTACAACACCTGGGAACTGATCGCACAGGATCCCGACGCCTGGAAGGCGCGCGTGGAAGCGGAAACAGAAACGCAAGTTTTCGTGCTCAAACCCGGAGATACTTTTAGCCTGTAGGAGTAAACATGTTCAAAAAATTAGATAATGAAACAAAAAAAAGAGTGCCACCGGGACAATACCTGACTGCGCGCTTCCCAGTCTTGCATATGGGTCCGGTTCCGGCGGTCGATCTGAAAACATGGAAGTTTCGAGTTTGGGGAGAGGTTGAAAAACCTTTGACACTTACCTGGGAAGAATTCAACGCACTGCCGCGCACAAAGCTGACCATGGACATCCACTGCGTCACAAAATGGAGCAAGCTGGACACGTCCTGGGAAGGTGTAAGTATGAAAACACTGCGTGAACTGGGGCTGGTTGTGCCGACAGATAAAGCTCGTTACGTGATCCAACATGCGGAGTTCGCTTATACAGCAAACCTGCCCATCGAAGTAGTGGAGGGTGATAACTTCCTCCTGGCAACTCACTTTGAAGGCGAACCAATTACTCCGGAGCACGGAGCCCCATTGCGCGGCATTTGTGGAGCGATACCCGGAAGGGAAGAGCTGACGGATGTCTATTTTTGGAAGGGCGCCAAGTGGTTGCGCGGATTGGAATTCAGCGCTACTGATCAGCCCGGTTTCTGGGAACAAGCCGGCTACCACAATGAAGGTGATGTCTGGTTGGAGCAGAGAATCAGAGGACGTTGATTTTGAGCAGCATGCTTGAGCCCTGACATCAGGCTCTTCAGGCGGCTGATATCACAAAAAAGGCAGAAATTATTCTGCCTTTTTTAGTAACAATGCTATTTCAGAGGGTTATTCAGCTTTGTTTGAGCGCCACATATACACGCCCAAGCCGACTCCAGCCAACAAAATGATCAGACCGACAATCCCTAAAACAGGAACCCGTCTGACTGTGTCGCTGACCACTTCTTCACCTGGTTGGCTTGCCAGTTGAGCGCCAAAATCGATCGTGGCAGATTCGCCAGCGCGCACTTCCAGAGGATAGTTGGTAACGGTTGTGGGATTGAAGTCGTCCGGGATAGCGATCGAAATGTTATAAGTTCCAACCGGTAAATCGACAAAACAGTACGGGTCAACAATATCAGGGCTGCCGGCAACCGTCCTGCCCGTAAGTGAGACACTCCCAAGGCGATCGTTGACACTCACCTCACCGCCATAAAGGTAGTCCTCGCCTTCCGTGCGCATGCCGTTGCCGTCCATATCGTGAAAGAGCACAACACAAATTTCTGCCAGACCTAGCATGGGTGTCAGGGTCGGTGTGATTTGTCCGGCGGGAATCGTTGCGGTTGCCGTAGGAGGTAAAGGTGTCACTTCGATCAAACCGATCACGATCTCATCACCACCAAAAACCTCGCATGCTTCGGTCAGTCCATTTAAACGAATAATTTCCGAGATAGGAACACCGGTACGCTCCTGGATTTGAGAACAAAACTCACCCGGCTGAACAATATAGAGGATCCTGCCAGCAGCGTCAGCTGTTGGGGTGTTATAAGGTGTTTGTGCGTTGACAAAATCGCTAGCGTTTAAGGTGGCGACAGCCAACGTTGTGATCAATAAAAAAAGAATTGCAGAAGTTAATAATTTCATTCTCTTGTTCATAGCATACTCCTGGCTGGATTATATCATCAGAGAGATTTCCTAAGCATCATAGGTTTTGCTCCTTGAAGAAAGAGCGCAGATTTACGTCATGACAACCTCTTCCACAACACCCTCACCCCCGCTTCGCGGACCCTCCCCCAAGAGAGCGTTTAAACAAGTTCGTGCCGGTCTTCTGACCGAGCACGCTATTGGACCAAAGATCTCTGCAAATCTAAGTAGATGTATTTGCCGGTGAAAAAGTGAAAACAATCATTGTTTTGCTATGGAAACCGTCCTGTACCCAACCCATAACTCAAGCTAAAGGTAAAATCGCTGGATTTAGGTAAAATAGAAGCATGCGTGTTCGATATTTTTGGCTGATGATGATAATGATGGTTCTTATCTTGAGTGCCTGCCAGGCTGAAGCAACTGCCTTGCCAGAGCCCTCAGCCACGCCTGCCCTCCCAACCCTCGAACCCAGCCCTACTATTGACTGGTTTCCACGCACGCCAACACCCACCCCCGAAATACCCGTCACGCCGCAACCTATTGAACCAATCCTCTCAACGCCCTTGGCTGCTGATCTGATCGCATCGGACGATTTTAGCGATCCCCAGCTTTGGCAGACCAGCAGCGGCGCGCCTGGTACGGTTGCATATGAAACAAACGCCCTCTCTTTGGCAGTCACTGGCGGCAAAAAATTGCTCACCAGCATCAGCGACCACGAATTGCCCTCTGACTTCTTCCTTGAAGTCAACCTGGACGCACAAATGTGTTCTCCGGAAGACCAATTTGGTCTGATTTTATGGAACAATAGTACCTCTGGCACCTTTCGACTTTGGTTCAGCTGTTCAGGTCAGGTCATGATGGATCGCGTGTTACCATCCGGCACAACTGTGCTTCAAAAATGGATGCCTGCCCGCAAATTTCAAATTGGATCACCTGCCACAAACAGGATCGGAGTCCGGTCACAAAACAACAGTCTTGAAGTCTATGTAAACGAAACCCATCAATTCACCTATAGCCCTCTAAACAAGTTAAATGGGGCTTTAGGTGTGATCGCTCAAAGTGCAGGTAACCTCGCGATGACCATCCAGGTCTCAAACCTCCAGATAATGAACCCGTAGAGCAAAAATTTGTCAATCAAGGATATAATGGGGGCACATATCGAGATTTTCCATGTCTTGATGACAACGAAGAGGAGAGAATGGATCAAAAACTCAAAATCATCATCCCCATGGCTGGTCTTGGAAGTCGCCTGCGCCCCCTCACCTGGAGCCGGCCGAAGCCACTGGTCAGCCTTGCGGGATCCACAGTTCTTGATCACTTATTAGCCAGCTTCAAAACTGTCCCGGATTACGAAAAAGCAGAATTGGTCTTCATCATGTCACCAGGTCAGCAGGAACTGATCCAGGCTCACATGCAGAAGCACTATCCCAAATCCAAAGTGCACTATGTGGAACAACCAGAAAAGAAGGGTCAATCCGACGCCCTCCGGCATGCCCGCGAGCACCTGGACGGTCCCGCATTGATCGTTTTTTCAGACACCCTGATCGAAAACGATTTCAGCTGTATCGCAAAAGAGGAAAGCGACTCGATCGCCTGGGTCAAAGCAGTGCCAGATCCCCGCCGTTTCGGTGTAGTGGAGGTCGATTCCCGCGGCTTGGTTACCCGACTGATTGAAAAACCCAACGATATGAACAACAACCTTGCTGTTGTTGGCTGCTATTTTTTCAATGATGGACAGAAGTTAGCCCGTGCAATCGAAGAACAAATCGATCGCAAAATCGCTTTGCGGGGTGAATATTACCTGGTTGAAGCCATCAACCTGATGCTTGAAAACCGAGCTACCATGCGCACCGAACAAGTAAAAGTTTGGCTGGACGCTGGTACCTCAGAAGCCCTTTTGGACACCAATCGTTATCTATTGGAACACGGTCGGGCAAACTTTGAGGAAAATGGCACGTTTGACGATAACATCATCATCCCTCCTGTTTTCATCCATCCCGACGCCCGTGTCAACACTTCGATCCTTGGTCCATTTGTTTCCATCGGCGCAGGCAGCATTATTCACAACAGTACCATTAAAGATTCAATCCTCAGCCAGGGAGCGCACATCACCAACGCTACCCTGGAAGGTTCTTTGCTTGGATATGATGTGGTCATAAACGGCATGAAAGGTAAATTCAACCTTGGAGACAACTCCTGGGCGAATTGGTAATATAGATCAAAATACAAAAAAGGAGAGTTAATGAAAAGGATATTATCTGAAAAGGTAGTCGGGCTCAAACCATCAGGTATACGTTTGTTTTTTGAAATCGCGGCAACAATGAAAGATGTCATCTCACTTGGCATCGGTGAACCAGACTTCTGCACGCCCGAACCGATTATTCAGGCAGGTATCGAAGCATTACATCGAAGTGAAACTCACTACACTTCCAATCACGGCATTTTGGTCCTAAGGCAAGCAGTTGCAGACCATCTCAAACGTCTTTATCACGTCGAGTATTTTCCTCAAAGTGAAATCGTCATAACCGTCGGTGTTTCTGAAGCACTATATCTGGCTTTTACGGCGATTCTTGACCCTGAAGATGAGGTGATCGTCCCAACCCCTTGTTTTGTTTCCTATCAAGCTGAGGTAACCCTGGCAGGCGGCGTGCCGATTGAGGTAGCTGCTCAAGTTGAAAACAACTTTGTTCCGAGAATTGAAGATATCGAAGCTGCCGTGACCCCAAAAACCAAAGCAATCTTGATCGGAAGCCCCAGCAACCCTACGGGCGCAGTCTATGATCGCGACTTTTTGCTTCAGTTGGCAGACCTGGCTGAAAAACACGACTTGATCGTGATCTCAGATGAAATCTATGACCGCCTGGTTTATGGCACTGAACATGTCTGCTTTCCCAGTTTGCCCAGAATGCAAGAACGGACCATCATTTTGGGAGGTTTCTCCAAAGCCTATGCTATGACTGGCTGGCGCATTGGTTACGCTGCCGCTCCAAAAGAGATCCTCAATGGCATGGTTCGTGTGCACCAATATACTGTCATGTCTGCGCCTACAATCTCCCAATACGCTGCGCTCTCTGCCCTCATGATTGGCGAACCTTATTTGCAGGAAATGCTCAAAGAGTATGATCGCCGCAGAAAACTTGTTGTGAAAGGCTTGAACTCTATCGGGTTGAAAACCTTTGAGCCCAAAGGGGCCTTTTATGCCTTTCCTGACCTGCGCTCTACTGGTTTGAGCGATGATGAATTCTGCAACCGCCTGCTTCAGGAAGAAAAAGTGGCAATCGTCCCAGGAAACGCCTTTGGTGATGCCGGCATCGGATTTGCACGTGTTTCTTATGCCACTTGCTATGAGCAGTTAGAGGAAGCGCTTGAGCGAATTGACCGATTTGTCAAAAAGATCTGAAACAGATTTTTTAAATAATTACCGAGTTGATGCGCGAGTATAGACACTCGCGCATTTTTTTGATACTATCTAAACATAATTAAAAACAAAGAAAGGCAAATAATGACAATTGAGATAAAGCCTCTTTCCCCAGAAATGGCGGAAACATTTACATCTTATGTCGGCAATATGGATTTTCGCCATGCGCCACACTGGCAATTCTGCAATTGCCAATATTATCACGTGAAGTGCACTTCTGAAGAGTGGCGTGCTCGTTCAGCCGAACAAAACCAACAATTGGCACACAAAAACATCCCCAATGGAGTGATGAAAGGCTTCATGGCTTTCGATGGAGACAAACCTGTCGGTTGGATCAATGCGAATGACTGGCATAATTACGCGTTGCTTGAAGACGACGAAGAGTTGCTGCATTTCGAAGGCAAAACTGGTTTGGTCGTTTGTTTTCTTATTCATCCAGACTATCGTAACCAAGGTCTTGCCAAATCACTGCTAAAAACTGCCGTCGATAACTTCCGCGATCTGGGATTCGACCGTGTCGCCGGACGCCCCTTTACATGGAGTGCCCATCCGGAACGTCAATATCATGGCAGTCCGGGTATGTATGAAGCGCTCGGTTTTGAGAAGCTTTCAGAGAAAAACGGCGTATTCACCTACGTGCTTGACTTGAAGTAAGTCATCTGTCTTATAAAAAATAAGAAGACCTTTCGAGGTCTTCTTTGCTTTAAGTCGTTTTTGATCTAAAGCTTTTCTGCCATGACTGATTAAAAGTGATCAGAATTTTGAACTGACCGCAAATTCCTTGAAATCAGGCCTGCCACTCACCAATGCCCTTCCAGGCATGATCCAGATGCTCTGCCATCACATCCTTCAATTGATATTTGACCATTTGGCGAACAGCAAACATCAAATCTATTCCGCCAATCTCATAGATGCGCCGACCGATAGCCTTTGCTTCACGGTGATGGAGTTGGTGATCAAAAGGACCACCAGGCGCAAGGGAGATAAAATCGTCCATCTTGCCAATTTGAACTAGTTGAGAGATCATCTTTTTGACCTCAGCCTTGCTTTGTGGGTCAAGCGCTCGAATTTCTGGTTCGCCAAAAATTTTATTGAAGATGCTCATGATCACTCCTTTATCTTTATCTTATTATAGCGGAAAGTTATCCGGACTGACTATTCATTCAACTCAAAAAAAGCAAGCATAAACCTCTTCCCAATCCAAGCGGTTTGCCTATTGATCAAATTGGCTTGCTGAAGCTTATCGATCAATAATCTACAATTCAAATACTTTCCCGTTAGCTTTCCGCCAATTTACATATTCTTCAACATCGGATTCTACTAAGATCAAGCATGCTGCAATCACAGCCGCATCATCAACATGTCCTATACCTGGGATAAAATCTGGAATGAAATCTACTGGGGAAACGAAATATATCAGAGCACTAATAATCGCAATAATTGAGCCTATAGGAATATCTGTGTATTCTTTTTTTATGTAACTTTTAATTAACGATGCTAAAACTGGAATGCTTGCTAATTTATTGCCAGCAAGGGGAACTTTTCTCAACTTTTTTTCAAGACGCTGCAGGAACCTTTCTAAGGCATCTCGGTCGCCTAATAGTTTTTCAGCAGATTCATATCCTTTTTCTAATTCGTTGAGAGCTTTTTTTTCGTCAAAACTATTTTCCATGAACTTTTTCTCCTAATCAGTAATCACAATATAAAATTGCTTACTAGTCCTTCAAACCGTGATGTAATTTTCAATTTAGGATACTAGTAATGAATGATGGTATCGCGCACCTTGCCCCATCGCAAAGCGTCCGCGATGCCTTCTTCAATGCTCTTTTCAGTTTTCCATCCCAACAAGCGTTTGGCTTTATCCGCGTTGGCGTAAGCACCAGCGATGTCTCCAGGTCGGGGCGGCTGGATTGAAACGGGGAGTTGTTTACCGACCACGTTTTCGAAGGCTACAAGGAATTCCTTGACTGTGACACCCTTGCCAGTCCCCAGGTTGATAACGGTATAGTCGATATCGTCTTCAGAGCCTTCGGCAATGGCTTTGTCAAAATTTTCGATAGCCTTCAAATGTGCCAGTGCCAGGTCCCAGACATGCAGATAATCGCGAATACCGGAGCCGTCCCGGGTAGGCCAGTCGATGCCAGTCAGGTTGAAGACAGGCTGCCGCCCCAAAGAAACTTCCACCAGTGTCCCAATCAGATGGCTTGGATGTTGAATGTGCAAACCTGTTCGCATTTGTGGGTCAGAGCCAATCGGGTTGAAATAGCGCAGGGCAATTCCTTCCAAACCATAGGCGGCACAAAAATCTTTCAAAACCATTTCCATCATGAATTTCGTGCGCGAGTAAGGGCTCAGAGGTCGCAGGGGAGCCTCTTCGGTAACCATGAAACCGGGAACCACATCATAAACAGCAGCAGAAGAACTGAAAACCACTTTTGGGTGACCGAGATCAGCCAGAGTCTTGAAAAATTCCATCGATTTAACGACATTTTCACGATAATACTCGTAAGGGCGCGAAACGGATTCTGGCACTACGATCAGTGCGGCGCAATGGATTGTGCCATAGATGTCAGGATGGTCCGAAAAAACGCGCCGAACCATGGCGCGATCAGAGATGTCTGCCTCGTAGAAAATGCGGTCCTTGGTGAATTCCCGTCTTCCGGTCACCAGTGAATCAAGAATGATCGGTGTATGCCCGTTATCAAGCAAAACCGAAGCAATCGTACTGCCAATATATCCCGCTCCACCTGTAATCAGAACTTTCATAGCACCTCTCTGGTTTTTTATTGATTGTACTCCATCGGATTGCTGGCAGTAACTTCTCTGACAGTAAGTAAAATGGAGAGCCCTATGAGTAGGAAGGCAAGAATGGATCCAATACCCCAGTATTGACCGGCCTGCTCAGCTGCCAACTCTGCCATACCCTTATTTACATAGAAGTTGTAAGCATTATAGGAAATGGCGCCAAACACAAAGGGACCGACAAAGGTGGAGGTGCGCCCAGCCACTGAAAGAAAACCGTAAAATTCGGTTGTTTTGCTTTCTGGTGCCAATTGGCTCACCATGGTGCGGCTAACTGCCTGAGCTCCGGAGAGCGAGAAACCGGCAAATGCTCCAACGACAAAGAAACCAATCATATCTTTGACAAAATAAAGGCCAATCAACGCACCAATCAGAATAATCAAAGAAAAGATGATGGAGCGTTTGCTGCTCTTGGCGTCTGAGATCTTGCCGAAATAGAGGGCTCCCAGGGCACCAGTGATGTGGATGATGATGACAAAAATAATCAGCTGAACCTGGTTGAGTCCAAAAAGGGTACCGCCAATAATGGCAGCAAAATCCATTAGCATCATGATCCCATCGTTGTAGATCAAAAAAGCAACCATGTAGCGCAGGAATTCTTTGTATTTGCGAATTTCCTTGAATGTGTTCGCCAGGTGTTTAAACGAAACCGATAGCAAAGTCTCCCCTTCTGGGATAGGAATGACCGGGCTCATCTCTTTGACTCTGAAAAATGTTGGCAGTGAAGAAAGGGCAAAGACAAGAGCAGTAAGCAAAAATGTGTAAGGGATAAAGTCATTTCCGATTATCTGCATCGGAACGACTGCAATTAGGAGCGTAGCGATCCCACCCAGCATGCCGATTGCCCAGCCTTTACCAGAGATATAACCAATGGTTTCCGGGGTAGAGACATCCACCAGCAACGCGTCATAAAAAACCTGCGCACCGCGATAGCCGATCTCAGCCAGGATGAAAAAAACCATTCCCATGACGATATCACCTGGACCAACGAAGAACAGCAGCGCAGTAAAAATAACAGAAATGGCTGTAAAAATAAAGAGAAAGAGCTTCTTCGAACGGGAGGAGTCGGCAATCGCACCAAGCACAGGAGAAACCAGCGCTACAGCAATCGCAGCGATGCCTACTGCCCAGCCCCACAAGCGGGTGCCTTCTGCGCCGCCTACAACGGCATTCTTAAAGTAAGCCGAGAAAACTGCCAGCAGGATCACAGCAGCATAAGCGGAGTTGCCAAAGTCATAGACATACCAGGCGTGTCTTGCTTGGCGGGCAGTTTTGGTGTTTTCGAGTAGGTCTTTCGGTGTTAAGGTCATTATTTAATCCATTCTAAGCAAGATATTTGCAAACAGTTCAGTTGGCAATTGTATCAAATAAAACCCCACACCTTTGGAATAGATGTGGGGGTAAACGATTTTTCTTATAAACTACGTCATTGTGGGTATTACAACAATCTTGATGGAATTAGCCAGTAATTTGTTTTCGCAGGAATAATCTCATCGCCTGCGTGGAGCAATCCCCCATAGCCTATTGGCATTTCAATTGAGTCAAGCACATCAAAGTTTTTGAATGCATGAGATGAGTTGTAATTGAGTTTTATTTCAAAAGGATAAATTTTGCCATTTCTGTCAATCAAAAAGTCTATTTCTTTTTGATTATCACAATCCCGTATTTTCAAGGATTAAATCCTGTAAAATACAGGATGTAATCCTGAGATATGCAAGTTTGTCACCGATTTTGTCAAACAAAAGATTATTTAGAATTTTCCCCGATTTCAGAATTCGTTATTCTTCTGTCACGCGTTCCAGGTTGAATCGAACCATGTCTTCTATCAGTTGATGATCAAGTGGCTCGATGAAAGGGATCCGGATTGTGCCCTTACTGGTCTCATAGTCTATCAATCTTTCTCCAAAATGAGCGATTGCTTCGGATCCAGGGTAAATACCCAGGTGGGCTTTTTGAGCCGCAAAGTGCAAAATCACCTTCCCATGCTTTTTGAGCGTAGGGATACCATAACTGATTGTCTGTTCCAGGTCCGGGTCAACTCCCAGCGCAATTTCACGCACCTTCAACAAAAGAGTTTGGATCTCTTCGGGGTAGTTTTGGATGAATGAATCGATTTTGTTTTCCATCAGCAACCTCCTCTGAATCTAAAATTTAATATACCATTGTCTCTCTCCTGAGAAAAAAATAATTAGAACCTTGCCGAAAATGAGCTGTTTCAGAACCCCGTTTCCCTGCTATAATGCAAAAAAGTGAACGTTGATATTCGCTCTACTGTCATTGTAATTGCCATCATGGCTGCTATTGCCGTAGTCATCATGGCTGCGCGTGCCCGCAACGCGATCCTTAGCGGGAAAAAACTGCCCTTTTTCTACAAAAAGCGTCAACAATATGAATTGGGTATTCGCCTGATCATCTCCGCACTCGTGTTTGGATTTTTAGCCTTTGCCTCCCTGCGTTGGGGGGAAGGCTTAGCCTACCGCTATTTTCCACCTACGCTCACGCCATCGCTGACTCCAACTATTACTCTCACCCCCACCATTACCCTTACTCCTACGCTCACTCTCACACCTACCATTACCAACACGCCTTCGGTCACGAACACACCTTCCTTACCAGAAGAAATAACTGACCAATTCGAAGCAATCGGCACCCCGCAGGACGATTATTTATTCAGCACGATCAAATTTTCCACTGAAGTTGATGAAGATCTTCAACCAATTGACCCCGCCAACGAATTCGAAAACCCGCTGGAAGTTATTTATGGGAGCTACAGCTACAACTTGATGACAAACGGCATCCAATGGACCGAGGTTTGGGTGCGGGATGGGGTTACTATCCAATACAACGTGGGTATATGGCAAGGTCAAAGCGGTGGTTATGGGGTCAGCAAGCTGGAATTGCCAGCAGAGGAGTGGCTGCCCGGGCAATATCAATTACAGTTTTTTATTGGCACCGAATGGATCATGAGCGGAAATTTCCGTGTTTTGGGCAATCCCCCGACCGCAACCCCCACCATCACACCTACACCTACCCTGACCCCCAGTAACACGCCTACCCGCACAAATACACCCGTACCCAGCGCAACGCCCTTGCCCAGCAATACAACTCAACCCTGAACTGAAAAATCAGACATAACGTTTGCCAGGAAAGCCTGAAGCCAGAAAGCCAGCCACCTCTGCTGCCACCCTGGCATTGTTTTTCAACAAAGCGATATTGGTCTGCATGCTTCGACCTTCGCTGAACGCGCTGACTTTCTCCAGCAGATAGGGTGTGATCGCATTGCCCTGGATGCCATCCCGCTCAGCCTGAGCCAGGGCTTGCCCGATCCAATCTTCAACCACTTCTCTCTCGATTGCCTGGTCAGCTGGCGGCGGTACCACCAGCAAAATTCCGCCTTCGATTCCAAGCTCCCAATGGGCTTTAGCGATTTGCGCAGCTTCTTCAGCGGAGTCAGTTCTCGCCTTGAGTTTTATTCCGCTTGAAGTGGAATAAAATGCCGGTAACTCATCAGTTTGATAACCAATCACAGGCACGCCCTGGGTCTCCAGGTATTCCATGGTCGCGGGCAGGTCCAAAATCGCCTTCGCACCGGCACAAACCACCATCACCGGGCAGCGCCCCAGCTGGGTCAGGTCTGCCGAGACATCCATCAGGTTACCCCGATGCACTCCGCCGATCCCGCCCGTTGCAAAAACCTTGATCCCCTGCTTTTGCGCAACAAACATAGTCGCCGCGACAGTCGTACCGCCTGTTTCTCTTTTCGCAAGCGCAAGACCGAAATCTCGCAAACTGACCTTGCGTGGATTTTCAGCCATTGCCAAACGTTCCAATTCAATATCACCTAAACCTACCTGTACCTTGCCATCCATGATCGCGATCGTGGCAGGGGTCGCTCCACCTTCGCGGACTACCGTTTCCATCGCTCTGGCAAGCTCAAGGTTATGTGGTTGGGGCAAACCATGCGTAATCACCGTCGATTCTAAAGCAACAATCGCCTGACCAAAGTGCTTCGCCTGCGCAATCTCAGGGCTGAGTTGGTAAAAGGAGGGTTTTGGAGAGGGTTGGAATGGTTTCATCTTTTAATTTTACATCAATATAGATGGTGATTTTGGTGGGGAGACAGAGTTTCCGCTCGATAAGGCTAATGAGGTGTCAAAAATCCTCGAACCTCTTCGCCTTTCTGGCTTTTTCCAGGATAACTTGGGTACAATAAATCAAAAAGAAACTATGACAGAATCAAACCACCACTCAACACCAAAACGCTGGACCATTTCACCCCTTATACCCGTGCACATCAGCAGGGAGCTTTCTGAGCACTCTCCTTTCCTGCGCCAGCTGCTCTTTAACCGTGGCATCACAACCGCTGAAAGCGCGCGTGCTTACCTGGGAGCTGATTCTCCCACAGATACGAATCCTTTCGCGCTTAAAGATATGGACAAGGCAGTTGCTCTCATCCACAATGCCCTTGAAAGCAATCAAAATGTCGCAATTTACGGCGACTATGATACCGACGGGGTCACATCCAGTGCGCTGCTCTATGAATTATTTGACCAGCTTGGTCATACTCCCCGGGTATACATTCCCAATCGATTTGACGAAGGCTACGGGCTCAACCTTGAAGCCATCCAGCAACTCGCTTCTGAAGGCATCGATCTCATCATCACGGTTGATTGCGGCATACGTGCACTGGAAGAGGTTGCGCTTGCCAAACAGTTAGGGATGAAAGTGATCGTCACTGATCACCACCTTCCAGGAAAAGATCTGCCAGCCGCCGACGCTGTGATTGACCCGCACCAGGCTGGGGATCCCTACCCTTACAAGATGCTGGCTGGGGTTGGGATGGCTTACAAAATCGCCAAAGCTTATCTGCTGACCTATCCTGACCCGAATATTGATGTTCGCCAATGGCTCGACCTTGTCAGTATCGGTACGGTAGTGGATATCGCCCCGCTGGATGGGGAAAATCGCGCCCTGGTCAAAGCTGGTATGCAGGCAATGCGTTCCACTCACAGACAGGGTCTCTATTCTTTGATCCAGACTTCAGGCATCAAGATCGATCAACTCAACGCCGGGCATCTGGGCTTTGGGATTGGTCCCCGGCTGAACGCTGCCGGACGGATGGACTCAGCCCTGGCAGCTTTTGAACTATTGACAACCAAAGATCTTTTCCGCGCCGGCGCGCTTGCCCAACAATTGGACAACTACAACAGCCAACGTAAAGATATCATGCATGCCATCCAGGACAGGGTAGTTGCGGAAGCCAATGCCGCTGACCCCAACACCCCTATCATCATTTCGGTTTCAGAAGATTATGAAGAAGGCGTGGTTGGTCTGGCAGCCGGGCGTGTAACCGAAGGCTTCTACAAACCTGCAATTGTTGGTCGCATCGAGGATGGCATGGTCAAAGCCTCCTGTCGAACGATCCCTGAGTTCAATATCGTCGAAGCCCTTGACCAGTGCGCGGATCTCTTGGATCACTACGGCGGTCATGCCATGGCAGCCGGTCTTAGCCTTGCAGTTGGACAACTGCATACCTTCACTGAACGGATAACACAAATCGCCCGCGAACGTTTAGCTGGTATGGAGCTGGCCCCTGAATTATCGATCGATTATGACATTTCTCTCGATCGCCTTAAGCCTGAACATATACCGGGAATACTCTCTGACATCGCCCAGTTGGAACCTACCGGGACCAACAATCCGGATGCCTTGTTTTGCAGCCGAAACTGCCGGGTTGCCAAAGCCTACGCTGTTGGTGATGGGCGGCATTTGAAATTGACGCTTGGTTCAGGACTTCATCAGTTTGACGCGATTGCCTTCAACCAAGGTCACTGGATGCAGGATATGCCGGCTTACGTTGATATTGCCTATGCCTTTGAGATCAACAGCTACCAGGGCAGACAGTCGCTGCAATTGAATGTAAAAGACATCAAGGCATCTGAACAATCGTAAAAAGAGCTGTTTACCTAGGGTCTGGAAGGATCCGATATTGGTAGGACTTATCTTCAATACGCCCATCCAGGTAAGTTGAGTGCGCGTTTGCATCGATGAGGACAATCTGGTCGGACTCGCTAACAGTCTCCAAAAGCTGTAATACTTCTCTCACTGCTGTTGCAGCCTGTTGACCCTGCCCCATACCCAACCGATAGGTTAAAAAGCCTGGAAATTCACTCAATACGTCAATAACTTCTTGAAGGGCGTCTGAAAATTGTTTGTTCCAACGGGGCTGCTCTTTAGGATAAAGCGTCTGAACCGGCTTTTTGAGGTTGACTGCCAAAGCATCGATGATAATTGGTGTGAACAGGAACTGAGCAAGAGCATCCGATCCGTTTATTTCAACGGTTTCAATTATTTTGTCATTTTTTTCTACCAGCACTTGAAGACTGTATTCAGTATGGTCCGGGATCAGCAAGAAATCCTGAGGATCCACCAGTGCCCTGATTTGCTCTAAAACCATATCAGCATACTCCTGGTAAACCTCTTTGATAGTCTGTTCTTCATCCTGAATGTTAAGCGCTGGAATCGGCTTACCGATTCTCATTTTAATGTGCGGTCGCTTTAATTTGAAGATCTTCGATAAAATCATTTGGAATCCACTAAAACTAATTGGCACAACTGGTGCCTGCGTTTTATGGCTCAACCAGGATACTCCCACCTGGGCTCTCATGTGACCCGGGTTCCAGATGCCGCCTTCAGGGTAAATCCCAAGGACCCCGCCCTGTTTCAGCACGCTCAAAGCCTTGTTCATTGCTTTTCGATCCAGGGAGCCGCGTTTGACTGGAATATATCCGTAGAAATCGACGATCTGATCAATAAGACCCACAAAAGGCAAATCCCCTGCGCCAATCAATTCCACAGGTCGATTCGGAAGCACTGCCATCAACATCGGCTCGAGATTGGAAAGGTGATTTCCAGCTAAAATCACAGGACCTTCAGCCGGGAGGTTTTCCATACCCTGCACTTGAAGACGAGTCAACAAACGAAGTAAGACCCGTCCCGACAAATTCAAAATCGTTCTGCGGAATCTGTATCGGGGATACGCGATTTCAAGTGTGTCTGATGTATTCATTGCTTTTAAAATGAGTAAACCCTTTTATGAATGAATAGTTGCAGGAAATAAAAAATGCCCCCACGGGAATTCGAATCCCGGTTTCGGCCTTGAGAGGGCCACGTCCTAGGCCACTAGACGATGGGGGCGTCAGGGTAGAAATAATATCATGGTCTGATTTCAACGTCAACGGATTCCTTTCACTTCCCGGATCAGCCTGATTCGTATAAGTAATTGTGATAACTTACCCTTTTACAACTCAGAATTTATCAAATACAAGCGTCTATAATAAAATAAAAACGAGGAGATACAATGAATTATCGTCATTTAGGAAAATCAGGATTAAAAGTTTCGGAGCTGTCTTTTGGCTCCTGGGTCACTTACCATAATCAGGTGGATATTGATAATGCCAAGCAATTGATGGTTGCTGCCTGGGAACGCGGTGTTAACTTTTTTGATAATGCAGAAGCTTACGCCGACGGCGAATCAGAAAAAATTATGGGTCGTGCCCTATATGAATTAGGCTGGCCTCGTGAACAATATCTTGTTTCCACCAAAATATTTTGGGGCGGCAAAACCCCCAATGAGCTAGGATTGAGCTTCAAGCACATCGTCGAAGGAGTGGATCGCTCGCTGCGCAATTTCGGGCTCGAGTATGTCGACCTTGTTTTTGCTCACCGACCCGACCCCGAGACCCCAATCGAGGAAACAGTGCGCGCGTTCAACCATGTCATCAATCAAGGTAAAGCCTTTTATTGGGGCACGTCTGAATGGCCTGCGGAAGCGATCCTCAAAGCAGCCAAGATTGCCAAGAAACATCACCTGATCGGTCCAACCATGGAGCAGCCGGAATACAACTTGCTGCATCGCACCCGCTTCGAACAGGAATATGACATTCTCTTTAGAAAACTCGGCCTGGGCACCACCACCTGGAGCCCGCTGAAATCCGGTATGCTCACAGGAAAATATCGCAACGGCACCTTCCCCGAAGGTAGTCGTGCAAACCTGCCCGGTTATGACTGGTTGAAAGAAATGTTCAGCGATCCCAAGCGTATGCAGGCAGTTGAAAACCTGGCACAGATCTCTGATGACCTCGGTGTCAGCCTTCCGCAAATGTCATTGGCTTGGATCCTCAAAAATCCAAATGTCAGCACAGTTATCACTGGCGCAAGCAAAATCAGTCAACTGGAAGAAAACTTCAAGGCTTTGGATGTTGTGCCCATGCTCACTGAAGATGTGATGGCTCGCATTGAAGAAGCGCTGGTCGGTTATCCCGACGATCTCAAAGTGAATTAGACCTTTTTTCACAAGAGGTGTTGACGGAACGAGACAATCTCGTTCCGTTTTGTTTTCATCCCTTACGGTATAATTTTCCCAGCACAAGCTAAGGAATGACAATGACAACAAAACGCATCAGCACCGAATTATTCGAGAAATTGGTGAGTCTGGCAGCGCTCGAGTTGACCGCTGAAGAAAGTGCTTACCTCTTTGAAGAAATGAACCATCAACTTACCTCTGTTGAGGCTCTCAGCAAAATCCCTTTGCCAGAAGGTACCCAACCTTCTCTGCATGGTCTGGACTGTCTGGGTTCAGCCCCTCGTCTGGATGAATGGCAACCCTTCCCTAACCCCAAGGTAATCATAGCTCTGGCACCAGAGACCGAAAACGATATGATTGTCGTTCCGGATGTAAAGGGGGCAAAATGAACCTGACACAACTGAGCGCTTTTGAAACAGCCCAAAAAATCCGTTCCGGCGAAGTAAAAGCAATTGAAATCGTTCAATCTGCCCTGGCTCAAATCAAAAAAGTGGATGGCGTTTCTGGATCACTAGAACCAGGTTTGCTTAGCCCGGAAGAGGAAAAGAAGGTTCATGCCTTTATCCAGCTCACAGAAGATCTGGCTATCAGGCAAGCTGAAAAAGTTGATTGGATGATCGCCAATGGCGAGGAGCCTGGCTTGCTGGCAGGCGTACCGTTATCGGTCAAAGATATTTTTTGCGTGGAAGGCACCAACACCACGGCTGCCTCGAAGATCATCGCGAATTTTGTTCCTCCCTACACTGCCACTGCAGTGGAACGCCTTACAGCAGCTGGCGCGCTGGTTTTGGGTAAGGTCAACTTGGATGAATTTACCTTCGGCTCCTCCAATGAATCCAGTGCTTTTCAACCTGCCACAAACAACCCCTGGCAAACCGAGTATGTGCCCGGGGGCTCCTCTGGTGGGTCGGCAGCCAGTGTTGCCGCGCAGGAAGTCGCGCTGTCTTTAGGCACCGATACCGGCGGCTCCATTCGTCAACCGGCAGCCTTTTGCGGCGTGGTCGGGATGAAACCCAGTTATGGTCGCGTTTCCCGCCTGGGGCTGATTGCGTTTGCTTCTTCTCTGGATTGCCCTGGACCTGTAGCCCGGGATGTGCGAGACGCAGCTCTGATGCTTCAGGTGATGGCAGGAAACGATCCCAAAGACAGCACCTCCTCCACCAAACCAGTAGATAACTACCTTGCAGCGCTCGAACAGGATGTCAAAGGGCTGCGAATCGGGCTTTCTCCTGATTACGAAGCCCTCTACTACCCCGATATGGAGAGCGGTGAGCTTTATTCACAACCGATTCAAAAAGAAGTTCACGATGCTGTCCTGCAGGCAGCGGAATGGCTGGCAAAAGCAGGCGCGGAAATCATTGAAAATGTACCCCTGCCAAATACCCGCTATGGCATCCCTACTTACTTTGTCATATCACGGGTCGAAGCCGCTTCCAACCTGCACCGTTTTGATGGCGTCAAATATGGCTATCGTACACCAGAAGATGTTGGGGACTTGATAGAACTTTATCGACGCAGCCGGGCAGAGGGCTTTGGGCTTGAGCCCAAACTGCGAATCTTGATGGGTATGTACGTTTCGGCTGCTGAACACGCATCAGCGTATTATCAAAAAGCGCTCAAAGTTCGCTCTATGATCCGCAATGACTTTGACCAGGTATTTGACCCCCATGGCGAGCACCAACTTGACGCTCTGCTCACACCTACAACCGCAACCACCGCCTTTAAGCGCAAAGCTGTTTACGGTAATTCTGTTCTCATGCAATACTCGGATCAAATGACCGTTACCAGCAACCATGCTGGTGTACCAGCCCTGACACTGCCTGGCGGATTGGATGAAAATGGTCTGCCGATTGGCATCCAATTGATCGGAAACGACTTCCGAGAGGATATGATCTTACGTATTGGCAATGCCTACGAGCAAATAACCGCCGACGAAGCGTGGCGTAAAGTTCGCCCACAGGTTCTGCAAGGTGAGGTGATAGCATGAAAGACTATGAAGTGATCATCGGGCTCGAAACGCACATCCAGCTCAATACCGAAACCAAGATTTTTTGCTCGTGCAAAGCCGACTCCTGGGAAGCAGATCCCAACACCAATATCTGTCCGGTTTGCAGCGGCTTGCCCGGCGTACTGCCAGTATTGAATGCTGAAGCAGTTCGCAAAGGTGCCATTTTGGCTGCCGCTATGCATGCTCACATCAATCCGAAATCCTATTTCGACCGCAAAAACTATTTCTACCCTGATCTGCCCAAAGGCTACCAGATTTCCCAGTTTGACGAGCCAATTGGCAAAGGTGGTTACATGGACTTGCCCATGGAAAATGGCGAAACCCGTCATGTACGCATTCATAACCTTCATTTAGAAGAAGATGCCGGCAAGACCAAAACCGAGCATGGTATGCGGCTGCTTGATTACAACCGCTGCGGCGTCCCTCTGGTGGAGATGGTGACTGAACCGGATTTGCGTTCGGGCGATGAAGCCGCTCAATATCTGATCCGTCTGCGCCAGCTACTACGCTGGATCGGCGTTTCTGAAGCTGATATGGAGCGCGGTCACCTGCGTTGTGACGCCAATGTTTCCATCCGGGAGCGCGGCAGCACAATTTTGAACACCAAAACCGAGATTAAAAATGTCAATTCAATCGAATCGGTGCGCCAGGCAATTGGTGAAGAAGCCAAACGTCAAATCGAATTGGTCGAATCAGGCGGCAAAGTTGAATCTTTTACACTTGATTGGGATGCCGACAGCGGCAAATTGAAAAAGATGCGCTCCAAGGAAACCGAAGCCGATTACCGATATTTCCGCGAACCAGATCTATTGCCTGTGGTACTCACTCCAGAGGAAATTGCTCAAATCCAGGCCGGTTTGCCCGAATTACCTCTTGCCAGGCGTGAGCGCTTTGAGAAGGACTATCAACTTTCCGGGTATGATGCCGAGATCCTGACCAGCGAACGGAGTTTGTCAGATTACTACGAAAACGCGGTTAAAGCCTATGCTGGCGAAGCTAAAGCCGTCGCTAACTGGATGATGAATGATCTCTCGCGTATGCTCAACGATCTGGGCAAAAACGCTGATGAACTAAACCTCAAACCAGATGATCTGGCTGAGATCATCACAATGGTGGATCAGGGCAAGATCAATGCGGCAACCGGTAAAAACCTGCTCAAAAAGGTGGAGGAATCCGGAAAGTCCCCTGCTAAAATTGTTGAGGAAGAAAACCTGGGATTGATCGACGATAGTGATGCTCTGCGCACGCAAATTGAAGCGATCCTGGCAAGCGCGCCGGATGAGGTCGCTAATTTCCGGGCTGGTAAAGAGAGCCTGTTAGGCTGGTTTGTGGGTCAGGTGATGCGCAGTTCTGGCGGAAAAGCCGATCCCAAACGCACGCGCGAAATTTTGCTGGATTTGTTAAGAAAAGAATAATCTGTTTTGATAGATTATTGACATCGGTTCTTTTTAGGCTAAAATAGGGAATACGCGGGCGTCGCCAAGTGGTAAGGCATTAGCCTTCCAAGCTAACACTCGTCGGTTCGAATCCGATCGCCCGCTTTTTACTTTTAATATATTGAAAGTCGGTTCGAATACCCGCAGGGGGTACAAGTGTCCGATCGCCCGCTTCTTTCTTTTAATTTGCATGAAAATCTGTGTTTTTGTAGGGGCGAAGCCTGTGTTAAGACAATGATGGCTTACATGTTGTTTAGGCTGATTGTTTACACTTTTATCTTCTAATAAAATCTTCTCGGATCGTAGAAGCACCCCCGTTTTTCTCACGGTGACGGGTCACCACGGGGGGTGACCCCTACAACTGGTGTTTGAGGGAGAGGTTGCTTTTGTAGGGGCAGATCCCCGTGTCTGCCCTAAAGACTGTAAACAATCACCCTGTATTAAGTGTAAACAGTCATACTTGTCTAAACAGCCTGCTTCGCCCTTGTTGTTTCTTTACTCGGTTCCCCCGCTAAGACCCATTCGCTGCGCCCAGGGTGACAAATATTTTGTTATTCTGAACGAAGTGAAGAATCTTATAGTACAAACCCGAAGACCCATTCGCTGTGCTCAGGGTGACAGTTACTTGTCATTCTGAACGAAGTGAAGAATCTTATAAATTAGAGATGATGAGCAATTCGCTGCGCCCAGGGTGAAAAAATATGCCCTACCCAAAAATCATCACAAAAAACGTGCCCACCACCATTGCCCACAGCATCGAATCCAAACGGTCCAGAATGCCGCCATGCCCGGGCAGCAGTTTGCCGGTATCCTTGACCCCCACTGTTCGTTTAATCAAACTCATAAGCGCGTCACCAAAAAACGCGATCGGACCCATGATCAAACCCAGCAAGGCCCCCTTCCATGGTCCTAATTCCGGTAATGCGCTATTCAGGATCAAACCAATCAGAAATCCGGAGATCAAGCCCACCAAAACGCCTCCCAGGAAACCCTCCAGGGTCTTTTTGGGGCTCAACGCCGGCAGCATTGGTTTTTTGCCAAAACGGGTTCCAACCAGGTAGGCACCCGCATCTACCAGCCACACAAGTGCAATCGTCACCAGCACCCACAAATTCCCGTTCGTTCCGCTGTGATTGAGTGTGATCCCATACGCTCCCAGGATACCGATATAAAACACGCCAAATAAGCCTGCCACCAAACTCTGGAAAGCCTGGTGCTCACCATGTTCATATTTCCAGAGTCCAAAGGCACCAAAACCAGCCATAATCACAGGCAGCAAAAAAAGTTCAATGGTGATGCTGCTGAATATCCTCAATAGCACGATTGCAAGCACAGAAGCGATGATCAATACAGTTGAAACTTGAAAGCCATTCGCTTTGAGCATATGGGCATACTCAAACCCGGCAAACGCCAGTATCAGTGCCAGAAAAATGTCAAAAATTATTCCCCCAAGCAAGGCTAAACCCAGAAAAACGGGCACAAAGACTACTGCCGAAAGTGCCCGCTGTTTTAACATCATTTTGTGCTCAAGCCGCCAAAACGTCGGTCGCGTTTGCAATACTCTGCCAGGATTTTTAGCAGATCTTCCTCGCTGAAATCCGGCCAGTAGACCTCTGGATAGAACCATTCGCTATAGACAGTCTGCCAGGTCAGGAAGTTGCTGGTGCGTTTCTCACCCGAAGTACGGATGACCACATCCGGGTCAGGTGTGCCAGCCGTGAACATGGCATTGCTCATTGTTTGCACATCAATTGCATCTGCTGGGGTACCGGCTTCAATCAGTTTTTTGATCGCGCAAATGATTTCATCTCTGCCGCCATAATTGAATGCCAGAATCACATCGATACGCTCATTTTCCTTGGTCAGTTCAATCGCGTCTTCGACTTTTTTCCTCAACCATGGAGCTAGACCTTCTAAATGCCCGATGTGCAGCAAGCGGGCACCTTCTTTGTGCAGTTCCTGCAGCTCAGTTTCAAGAAACTCAGACAATAAAGCCATCAAGCCTTTCACTTCCTCTTTCGGTCGGTTCCAATTTTCAGTGGAAAAGGCATAAAAGGTCAGATATCTGATGCCAGCGTCAGCAGCCGCTCTGATGATGCGGCGCAGGTTTTTTGTGCCGGCGCGATGACCAGCCAGGCGCGGTAAGCCTCTCGCTTTCGCCCAGCGCCCATTGCCGTCCATAATGATGGCAACATGGGCAGGAACCGGTAAGTAAGTCTTTTCGCTCACCTTAGAATTCCATTATTTCTTCTTCTTTGCGTTTACCAATCACCGCAACCTGCTCGACCATCTCGTCAGTCAGTTCTTGCAGTTCGCTCTCGCCCTGGTGAAGTTCATCCTCTGAAATCATTTTTTCTTTTTCGAAATCACGTAAATCCTTAAGGGTATCCCGGCGGATATTGCGAATAGCCACGCGCGCGTCTTCCAAACGGTTATTGACCATTTTGACCAGGTCTCGGCGGCGTTCCTCTGTTAATGGGGGCAGATTCAGACGGATCACTTTACCATCATTGCTGGGGGTAAGTCCCAGATCGGAGGACTGGATCGCCCTTTCTATTGCCCTCAAAGACGAGCCATCAAAAGGTCGGATCATCAGTTGCCTCGACTCTGGCACACTGATCGTCGCCAGCTGGATCAGGCTCAGTTCTGAGCCATAATACTCAACTTGCAGCTTCTCTACCAAGGCAGGTGAAGCGCGACCAGTACGGATGCCCACCAGATCGTCACTTAAAACGTCCAGTGCGGTCTGCATACGTCCTTTGGCATCTTTCATTAAGTCATTTATCATTACAACCTCCTTGGTGTCTGAAGTAAATAGAACTCAATTTTACCATTTACATAGGCTAATTCACATCCACATAGCGGGTAAGAACAATTGTGGTGATAAATTCATCTGGTTTTTTCACCATGATAAAGGTCTTGCCCTGCAAGTTAAAACAACGAGGAGATGATCTTTCATCTCCTCGTTATCAGTAGTTGAAATTTTATCGATTTCTGCGGGTGATGCGATCAAACACAACTGCCAATACAAGCACAGCACCGCGCACAATGTATTGGATGGAGATATCAATCCCCATCAAATTCATTCCACTGGTCAAAGACATCATCACCAGAGCACCAATAATTGAACCAATGATCGTCCCGACACCTCCAGCTGCAGAGACGCCACCAACAAAAGCAGCTGCGATCGCGTCCGTCTCAAACCCGAGACCAGCCGTTGTCGTAGCAGATCGCAAGCGGGATGCATACATGATGCCCGAGAGAGATGAAAGCAGTCCCATTGCGGCAAAAACAATGTAGGTGATCTTAGAAACGCTGATACCACTCAGCTCTGCTGCTTCGGGGTTGCCCCCAACAGCATAAATGTGCCGTCCAAGCGGGGTCTTGGTGGTAATGAATTGGAAAATCAAGACCACTAACAGCAATATCACCAGGCTCCAGGAAATACCGTTGTAACCAGAGAGTATCCACGAAATGTAGCCAATCAATGCGGCAATCAGCACAAGCTGCAAAATAAACAGTCCTGTATTTGGTACTGTGAAGTTGTATTGCAACTTGTTTTTTCGACTCTTAATTGCAGAGTAAATGGAAAAAATGATCGCAATCAACCCGATCAGAAGTGTCAGCTTATGTTGTCCTGGCAGCAGCCCTTCAATCGGTAAATCAGGGATATATCCGTTGCCAATGGCATTGAAAATCGGATCTCTGATCACGATGGTGCCGGTGCCCATGGTAACAAGCAGCAGCGCTCCTCTGAAAATTAACCCTGCAGCCATGGTCGAAACGAAGGCGGGCACGCCTAATTTAGCGACAGGTGTTGCCGTCAGTGCCCCTGCAAGCATACCCAGAACCATCACTGCCGGGATGACCGCAAATACCGGCCAGCCCCAAAAGGTCATGGCAATGGCAGCAAATGCGCCCAAAAAGCCAGCCAGGTAGCCAACAGAAAGTTCAATGTGGCGAATGACAATGATCAGCGTCATGCCAACTGCCAGTACAGCAATATAACCCATTTGGTTGATCAGGTTGCTGATGTTTCTGGAGGAGATGAAGACGCCGTCTGTAGTAACCGTGAAGAAAATCATAATGATGACAAGCGCGAAAAACATGAAATAATCGCCGATGTTCGTCTTCAAGATATCCAGCAAGCTTTTCATTCGAGCTTGTGTGCTTGGTGTTTGTTTTGAATCTTCCATGAACGTCTCCTAGTAATCCACTGCCAATTCCATGATGCTTTCCTGCGTGGCATCTTCGACTGGCATTTCTCCATTAATTTTCCCAGCAGACATGACATAAATTCGATCACTCATGCCAAGAACTTCAGGTAGTTCAGACGAGATCATGAGAATACTCATGCCCTGTTCTACCAATGAATTCATAATTGTATAAATTTCATATTTGGCACCAACATCGATGCCGCGGGTTGGTTCGTCCAGGATCAAGAAACCAGGTTTGACAAATAACCACTTACCCAGCGAGACTTTTTGTTGGTTTCCACCACTGAGGTTGCGCACCTTTTGCTGGATGCTGGGCGTTTTGATATTGAGCTCAGAGCGATACTTGTTAGCGATCAAGATCTCTTCATTCTCATTAATCACGCCGCCAGCTGTGATTTCTTTAAGGTTTGCCAGGCTGATGTTGTGTTTAACATCATCGATCAGGATCAAACCATTGCCTTTCCGATCTTCAGTAACATACGCAATGGAAGCCTTGATTGCATCCCCTGGGTCGCGGAATTTTTGCTCTTCACCATTGATGAATACTTTTCCACTCAAACGATAATGATCCGGGTTGCCAAAAATGCTCTTTGCCAATTCAGTGCGACCTGAACCCATCAGACCAGCGATTCCAACGATTTCACCTGCCCGAACATTGATGTTGATGTTCTTGAGGATGTCCCGACCTAAACCATACGAAAAAGCACTCCAATCCTCCAGCCTGAGAACTTCTTGGCCAATGGAAACTTTCTCTCGTTTTGGAAAGACATTATCGATCGAACGACCAACCATGTGCTTGATCAGAACAGGTTCAGTGACTTTGTCTTCCTCGACATCCAGCGTTGTGACCGTCTTGCCGTCCCGTAAGACGGTAATTGTGTCGGCAATCTCCATAACTTCACGTAATTTATGAGAGATAAGGATGCTGGTCACACCTTGTTCCTTTAGACCGCGGATCAGTTGTAAGAGGTTGTCACTGTCGGTTTCATTCAGCGCAGCAGTGGGTTCATCCAGAATTAAAATCCTGACCTCTTTTTTCAAGGCTTTGGCAATCTCAATCAGCTGTTGTTTGCCAACACCAAGGTTTTTGATCTTGGTCAGAGGGTTTACATCCAGACCTACCTTTTTCAAGATGTCAATAGCTTGAGAAATCGCCTCATTCGAGTCGATCACAAGACCATTGGTAACCTCATTACCTAGAAAGATGTTTTCGTAGACAGATAATTCCGGGATTAAAGCTAATTCCTGATAAATAATCGCGATACCCGCGTTTTCGCTTTCGCGGATGCCGTTAAATTTCTGTAATTCACCTTCAATTACAATGTCGCCGGTATACGTGCCGTGTGGATGTACCCCACTCAGCACCTTCATCAGGGTTGATTTACCTGCGCCGTTTTCTCCAACCAGGCAGTGGATTTCACCTTTGCGTACGCTAAAGGTTACATCGTCCAAAGCCTTCACTCCAGGGAATTCCTTGGTGATGGACTTCATTTCAAGAATGGGTGTCTCCATAGGCAACTCCTGCAAAAACAAAATGAATTTAAGTAGTGGCTGGTTACCCAGCCACTACTTTAAAAAATCTTAATGTAGATTACTCCAGACCAGTGAAATCGCTGGCAGGATAGTATCCGGAGTCCACAATTGCAGCTTTAACATTGTCAATGGTGACGGTGACCACAGCCGATGGTTTGGCGGGTACTTCAATGACATTGTTGTTGTAGGTGTGGGTTTGCTCAGGAGTTTGTCCGTTCAGGAAAGCAACTGCGGCTGCAATGGCGTCGGCAACGAGGGTGCGAACGTCTTTCAGCACGGTCATCTGCTGCTTGCCATCGATGATGTACTGAACAGAGGCTTTTTCAGCGTCCTGACCAGTGACATAATACTTGGTCACGTCAGCATCAGCAGCGAAAGCATCGGCAATAGCGCGAGCGGTGCCATCATTCGGTGCGAGGATAAAGACTTCGCCCTTATCTTCAGCGGTTGCAGCAGTCAGGTTGGATTCAGCCAAGCCCTTGGCAACGTTGAAATCCCAGTTGGTCGTGATTTGACCAAGGATCTTGCCCATTTCCTCACGGGTCAGGGTGGCTTTGTCTTGCAGAGCGATTGCTTCAGGGGAGTTCTTGATCTCAAAGGTTCCATCAGCAATTTTGGGCTGCAGCACGTTCCATGCGCCTTCGAAGAAGAGGAAAGCGTTGTTATCGGAGGAAGCACCAGCATACAGGAACAGGGGCAGACCAGTGCCCATAGCGTTGTCCACCAGGAATTGTGCCTGGGCGGCACCAACGGCGACAGAGTCAAAGGTCACATAATAATCAACGGCATCGGTGTCGAGGATCAGGCGGTCATAAGAGACAACCTTCACACCGGCAGCACGGGCAGCTTCAGCAGCAGCGGCAGCAGCAGTACCGTCATGGGGGCAGATTACCAAAACTTTGATACCCTTGGAAATCAAGGTTTCTACGTTTTGTTTCTCTTTAGCAGGATCACCCTGGCTGAACAGAATCTCCACGGCGTAGCCCTGCTCAGTTAATGCATCCTTGAAACGGGTTTCGTCCTGGATCCAGCGGGGTTCGTCCTTTGTGGGCAGAACAATACCCACGGCAAGTTCATCACCGGTCTCAACTGGCTCAACAACTTCAGGCTCTTCGGGTGCTGCGGTTGTGCAGGCGCCGAGAACCATGCTCGCAATAATTAGAACACTTGCGAGAGTAAACAAAAATTTAAAGCGTTTCATTTCTTCTCCTTAGATATTTTTTTGCGACTACGGCTGATCCTAAAGCGACCAACATTTGAAAAGTGAAACTATTGTTATCGAATAGGATCGAAACTGCATCGCTTGGATTTAGGGGATTACCCCATTTGATAAATTATAACTTAACTTAAAAAATCAAGGTGTCATTTTTTCAAACTTACACATGGGCAATAATTTGCAGTCTGCGATGATATAATCGCCTGACAACAAAAATAGAAAGAAATGAGTGAATTTATGGCTAAAACCAGCGTCCCTTGCCCCAACTGCCGACAACCAGTCCTGTTAGACCTAACCCGTTTGTTCGATCTGAATAGCGACCCACAAGCAAAAGAAGCCTTGCTTTCCGGGAGTGCCAATTTTATTCAATGCCCAAATTGTCGTTATCAGGGCGTATACCCTACCCCAATCGTCTATCACGATCCGGAAAATGAATTATTGCTTACATACTTTCCACCAGAGTTAAATACCCCGATAACCGAACAAGAGAAAACAATCGGTCCATTGATCAAAAAAGTAATGGACGATCTTCCTCCTGAAAAGCGGAAAGGCTACCTGTTCAGACCCCAAACCATGCTTACGCGCCAAAGACTATTGGAAACAATTCTCGAAGCAGACGGCATCACACCAGAAATGATGAAAGCCCAGCAAGAAAAATTGCTTTTACTGCAGCAATTGGTAAACCTCAGCCCTGAATCATTACCAGAGCAAATTGCTCAATATGATGAAAAGATCGATGAAGAGCTCTTCGTTTTGCTGTCACGCCTTGCTCAGGCTTCAGCGGCTGCCGGCGACCAGGAATCAGTGCACGCTCTCTCTAACCTTCAACAAGCTTTGCTCCAACACTCAACAATTGGCAAAGCGGCTGCCTTGGAAGCATCTGAAACCCAGGCGGCTATGAAAGAGTTACAGGAACTGAGTAAAACTGGTATTACGCGGGAGAACCTGCTTGAGCTATTAATTAAAAACGCTGAGAGTGAAATCCGCCTGACCACCATCGCCTCCATGGCAAGAGGTGGGCTGGATTACACCTTTTTCCAAACCCTGACCGACAAAATCGACAATGCAAATGGCGAGGAAAAAACAAAGTTAACCACATTGCGCGAAAAATTGCTGACTGTCGTGGAAGCCGTTGACAATGCTATTCAGGAGCAAATCAAGGAGTCTCAAAATTTACTGCAGGAGATCCTTACTGCTGAAGACATCGAAAAGGCTACAGAAGAAGCTCTTCCAAAGATCAACCAGGCTTTCACGGAAGTATTAAACACCGAAGCAACAAAAGCCCAGGAAGCTAACGACACAGAAAAACTGACCAAACTCGCGACAATTGTGAGTGTTTTACGCTCTGCCAGTTCCAGCGGCGCTGTACTCCAGGTGATTGAAGAAATGCTGCAATTGGACTCATCCGAAGACCGACAAAAAGTTCTTGAAGCCGCCAGTGACGCCATCAATGATGAGTTTAGCCAGACGCTTGGCAGCCTGATTAGCCAAGTGGAAAGCCAGGGAGAACAAGCAGAATTATTGGAAAAATTGAAGGTAATTAATCGGGAAGTGCTGCGCTTTACCATGCGCCGCAATCTCAATAACGGCGCCAAGTAATTGTCGTTTTTGTCTAAAACAAAAAGGAACGGTCTCTATTGCCCTCTAAGGGCGCGCCGTTCCTTACTTTTTTTAAAGTCAAAACACAGAATGGATTAACTCAATCCGTACGGTGGGGCCTTGGTCCCACCGCCAACGCTAATTTTTCCTAACATTGCGGATGGGGTCAAGCCCCATCCCTACGGTGGGGTTGCGGCGACAACATAGGTTTTTTTCTATCACCTATCACCTATCACCTATCACCTACAACCTATCTTAATGAGGTTCGTTTTGGAAGCGCAGCCCATGCCCTCGAACGGTGACAATGTAGTCATAATCCGGGTCAGGCTGGTTTAACCTCTCACGCAGACGCCGTACCAACGCGTCGAAAGCCTGTTCGGTGACCCAGCGAGTGTCCTCTTCCCAAACTGCTTCAATCAATTCTTCCCGTGAAACAACTTCCCCAGGCTTGGCATAGAGGTAAGCCAGGAGAACAAACTGCTGGCTCGAAAGAGGCGGCACTAACTCAACACCTCTTACCCAAACTCTCCTGGAGCCTTCATCAAGTCGAAGGCGAAAAACCTGGCTGAGCTCTGGCGGTAAGTCAGAGAGCGGCATCGTTGCGTCTGAGCTTAAAAACAAGAAGGTCTGTGTCAAAGCGATCGCAATTTCATCCGCCTCAACCAATTTGACTGGTTCACTCAATAACTGGTTATTCAGAAAAGTCCCGTTTTTGCTGCCGAGATCTTCCAATATCACGCCGTTGTTCCCCTTGGTTATTCTGGCGTGTTGGCGAGAAACCTGCCTTTCAGGGATCACGACATCACACTCAGCATCCCTTCCGATCACCAATGATCCATCAATAACCCACTGTTGCCCATTCAAAGGACCGTTATTGGCTATTAAAACAGCGTCTTCCATTTCTGACTTTATACCTCGCTAATACCGATTATAATCCAAGCACGAGCAGCTTTTCCACGCCATTAGGAAAGATGCCGTATTAAAGAGGAAGAAGCAAGATGAGTAATCACCCCGTCAGCGGAGATGTGCTGCACGAGCGTTATCAAATTAAGCACTTGATTGGTCAGGGAGGTTTTGGGTCAATTTTCCTGGCAGAAGATCTACGCCTGGAAGGCCGTCTTTGTGCCGTTAAACAGGTTCGCTATGACCCTGCCTTTCCGGATGAAATGGTCAAAGAATCGCGCGACCAATTCATGCGTGAGGCTACTGTCCTCGCCCGGCTGGACCATCCCAATCTTCCCAAAGTATCAGATTTTTTCTCTATCGGGCTGAATGACTTTCTGGTTATGGATTATGTGCCAGGCGATGACCTGCGCACCATGCTGGCCAAAGCAGAAGGCAGCAATAAGTTTCTGAAGGAAGAAGATGTTTTAGACTGGGCAGTCCAAATTGGAGATGCCCTGAGCTATCTTCACAACCAGGATCCTCCTATCCTGCATAGGGATATCAAGCCATCAAATTTGAAAGTAACTCCCTCCGGGCTGGTTAAACTGGTAGATTTCGGTTTGGTCAAACTACTTGCCCCGGATGAGGTGACCATCACCATTATGCAAGGTCAGGGCACCGCGCTCTATACACCTTTGGAGCAATATGGCGGTGATAGCAGTCATACAGATGCGCGTGCCGATGTTTACGCCTTTGGCTGTACGCTTTATCACCTGCTCACTAATACCCCACCAATGAATGTGCGTGATCGTTTTCTCAAACCTGAGAGCTTAGTTACCCCTCGTTCTGTCAACCCTGCCATAACCCCCCGTGTTGAAGAAGCTGTTTTGTGGGCTATGGCACTCCATCCCGACGATCGTCCGAGGAATATTACCGCCTTTATTAAAGCGCTCACTGGCGAAACTACCAGCAACCTGCGGCGGATTGGCGGTAGTTATAACCGTTCCTTGCAAGCACAATTAGGACAAACAGAAACTCAGCTTGGCATTCTGGCAGGCGGATTAGTCTTTCTCAGCCTGCTGCTTACTTTGATCCATAATCTGTAATTTTTGTTGGAAGCTTTGTTTAATCACCTGAGATCGCTGATAGCGACATGACATCTCAAGAATCAGTGAATTTTTGAAATCTTAAAAACTATTTCGACGGTAAACGCTGGCTGTCTTCACTCATCATCCACCACAAGAGCGCCGCACCCCAACCAAATAGCATCCCGATCATCGTTGCCTGGACCACAAACCACGAAGAGCTTTCTTTTACCAAATTCATGATAGGAGTGATGCCGAGGGTCAGCAACAAATAAGTCCCCAAACCACCAATTACTGTGCACAAGGCAGAGCGAACGCCCCAACGCAGCTTTCCCCACCACTTATAACCCGCTATCCAGCCTAAAAATCCCCCGGCGAGGTTTAGCAAGATCACCAAAAGCCAGTCTGTCAGGCGGGGGTAACCCGTTTGGTTAACTGATGGATCAGGTGTGGCAGTTGGCATCAAAGTGGGTGTGGGACTTGGTGCCAATGTAGGGGTAGCAGTGGGCATAGGTGTCTCTGTCGGCATGATCACCTGCGCCAAACCGCCCTGCGTATTCAAAATCAATTTTCCTGAAGTCATAGCAGGCTCGCTTATTGCGGTAACTTCAAAAATTCCTTCGCGCTCTATGCGGTAATCAATGGTAGCCAAGCCATCCTGGGTGATTGTCTCAGGTTGTGAAATGATCAGGTTTTCCGTTGAAAGACGGATCGTAAACTTCACAACCGTGCCGTCTGGCACCTGGTTCCCATTATGATCAACGATCGGTCCTGCCTGGATTCGCACGTTTTCACCCAAAACAAACAGCGGTACTGGAGTTTCTATTGTGGGAGCTTCTACGGTCGCGGTTGCTTCTGTCAGCTGAGGAGTGAGCAGCTCAATCTGAATAACCTGGTTGGGGTTTGGGGCGGTTACAGTGCCAAGCTGGTAGTCAACAGCACTGAGCGAAACCGGCAGCGAACCGCTGGCAACTGTTTCGCGCATTAAAACCCGAGCAGCAATATCCATGGCGCTCTGTGTGTTGTTGTAAAGCACATAGTAAGCACTGATGCTTGCCAGGTCGGTTGAATCCAGGTAATAAGGCACATCATAACTGAAGACTATTACATTTTTATCTCTAAGAAGGTCCAACCTCTCTGAGAGCAAGCGTTTAAATGCCATGCTTTCTGGCAGAGAGGGCTCCTCATTCAATAGGTTGATGATCACCCATTGCGAGCGACGCAGGTTGTCAAGCCGGTTTGGGTCTGCCGGTTCAGTGCGTTGATTAAGGATTTCGATCAATTGTTCAAAACTATACGAAAAAATGCGATTTCCATCCAATTGGTTAGTTCCCAACGGACCATAGTAACGCATGAGAGTGTCCTCGAAGTCCATCGTGGCGAAATCGCGCTGCTCAACACAAGTTTCACACTGCTTGCGCAATCGGGTATCAGTAAAAACAGTGATGTAATCAGACAAAGCCGGCGGCTGCGGTATGGTTGCGTTCAGAAACTCAGTCGAAGGTGCCAATAGTGTTACCGCTTGCTGATTGACCTTCAGTTCAAGTGTCTCAGCCCGCCCCAGAATATCGAGAGCCTCTTGTGGCATCGCAACAGATTCAAAGTTGAAAGTGGGATAAATCTCCATTTTCGCCTGCAAAATCCTTAACACTGAAGCATCGACACTCTGGGCAAAAACTGTGTCTTCCTGGTATTTTTGCCGGAAAAACTCAATCGTCCTGATGATAGTATCCGACTGGCTCTGGTCATTGCGACTCTTAAAATTGTCCAGGTAGAGCATATCATTACCAGCCAAAAAAGCTGTACGAGCAACTGTCAGCGGATCATAAACTTCTTCTCCACTGCTAAAAACCGATTGGACTGCCGGGCTTCCCAGGCTGTCGCTGATCGTTAGCCCGCCGTTAGCTCGCCAAGTTGCCAGAGGCTCGGGGGAAAGCAGTTGTGCCAGGGCGGTCTGGTCAAAATTGACAGGCATCGTTGTTGCGCGGATATTTCCCTGAAAACCCTGGAAACGAATCGCCGAAATCATCAAACCATCCACTTGTCTCTGTGGATTTTCATCACCAACAACGCTCATGTATGGTGCCAATTCGATCTGCTTGAGTTGTTCCAGTGTCTTTTGAACTGTAGAAACTTCTTCGTTGGGTGGACGATCCACACTGCCCAGACCAGGGAAGTGCTGCGCGATGACGCTCATTCGCCCCTGGCTGCCGATGTGCACACCTTCTACATATGCCTTGCCCATCTCCCCCACCCAATAAGGGTCCCCTCCAAAACTCTGGGTGCCAACATTAGTGGCTGCCACCATATCTTTGCTGTCGACCACATCCAGCGAAGGACCAAGCAGCAAATTTACGCCCAGAGCCGAAAGTTCCTGCCCTACAACGTTGCCGACCTCCAATGCTAGTTCTGGTGACCAGGTGGCACCCAACGACATGGGGGAGGGGTATTCTGTAAGACCGCTGAGCAGCTGTGGCGTCCGATTGTCGCCCTGGACTAAATTCATACCAATATAAAGGGGAATATAGTTATTATTTGGATCAGCAGGAGCGTCCGTGAGCAGTGGGTTGCTTTTCTGCCAGTTGACTTCCTGTAAAGTTTGAACCAATTGCCATGCGGCTGGGCTGTCATCAATAAAATTATTGTGAGCTGCACTCAAAACAACACCACCGACATGATAGTTTGTAATCAGATTGTAAATCGAGTTGATATCGCGAACCTCTGTTCCGTCGAAGGTGATCAAAAACAATTGACCAACCTTTTCAGCTGGAGTCATAAGCGCAAGCAAATCTTCAGCTTGAGCTACTTCTTGCGCGTTACCTTTCTGCAGTGGGAAACCAAACAGGCCAAGAATTAAGCCAAAACAAAGCATGAGGCGCAAGAAGCTTGCTTTCATGCCGCCTCAATAATCTCACGGGCATGGGCTGGGTCATTACAAATGACCATATCCACACCAAGATCTCTCATTCTACACAGGTCTTCAGGCTTATCAACCGTCCAGACATTCACTTTTTTACCTTGTTTATGCAAACGCCTGACCAAACTTGAATTGACATCCTTGAAATAAGGATGCAATGCGTCATAATGATAGCGTTTGCCCAGCCAGCCGCGATAAGGAATGCCGAGCAGCCCCGGAAGTGTCAGCAAACCCCGCGGAAGATCTGGCGCAAGCTTTTCCACTTTTAGTAGATTAGTGGCTTTAAAGGAGGAAAGGATCACCGAATTCATCAAACCGGTTTTTTGAATCAGCTTGATCACTTCTTCCGTCAATTGGTCTTTAGGTGTGGCGTAATTCTTTAACTCAACGTTGATCAGGAATTGCCCACCCAATTCTTCAAAGACATGCTCAAGCAACGGTAAAGACTCACCGCTAAATCGTTCATCAAATGAAGCGCCTGCATCCAGTTTTTTCAACTCATCCCAGCGCATCTCGTTTACTTTGCCCTGTCCATTTGTTGTTCGGCTGACGCTTTGGTCGTGGATCACCACCAACTGTCCGTCAGCTGAAAGCATTACATCCAACTCGATGCCATCTGCACCAAGCTGCTTGGCAAGTCGAAATGCAGCCATGGTGTTTTCAGGCGCCAGGGCTGAGGCGCCGCGATGAGCAATGATAAGGGGCTTGCTCTTTGTGACTTCTTCTGTCATGTTGCTAATTATAGCATGCAGGCGTTTTTCTACCCTTACTTTTAATATTTTTGAATAGCTTAGTTTGCTTTCGCTATACAAGGCAAGCCCCTACATGCGATCTATTGTTAACAAGCATGCAGACATGCTATAATTTTCTCGTAAAAAGGAGGCTTGTATGAGCAAACTCACCCATGTTATTAAACGAGACGGAAGCGTTGTCCCCTTCACGCCAGAACGAATCACCAACGCTATCTACCGTGCCGCAGTTGCCGTAGATGGTCGCGATAGGCAAAGAGCCGAAAAGCTTTCAGCCCAGGTTGTGGCAGCATTAGAAGAAACAGTTCCCGAAGGCGAATACCCTACCATTGAAACGATTCAGGATATGGTAGAAAAGGTGCTGATAGAAAACAGTCATGCCCGCGTTGCCAAAGCCTACATCCTCTATAGGGATGAGCGAGCACGGCAGCGGTCAAAACGCGGTGATGCCGATAAAACCCCATCAGGTAACATCCCTTGGGCAAAGTTGTGGCAGGTTTTGGATTGGTCAGTCTCTCACGAAGTGCACACCTCCGAAAAACTGAATCAAAAAATCCAAGACGGTAAACTGCACGAAGTAGTAACTGCCGCAGAAGCAGCCTATAGCGAAGATGTCGAGAATGCCGCCAATCTTATCCTGGAACGCAAGGACGAAGTCCGCGTGGTTTTTATCGCCGGTCCATCCTCCAGCGGTAAAACTACTACTACCATCAAGGTTGGAGAGCGCCTGGCAAGGCAGGGTTTCAAACTGATTACGCTCAATATCGATCACTACTTCCATGACCTCGAGCTACATCCCAAAGACGAATTTGGCGATTACGATTTTGAAACTCCACAGGCACTTAACATGCGCCTGATCAACCAAAATTTGACCGATCTTTTCGCCGGCAAAGAAGTGCGCATTCCCTTTTATGACTTCAAAACTGGTCACAGCATTCCAGAGCACACGCCGATGCGTTTGAATAAAAACGAAATCGTTTTGATCGACAGCTTACACGGGCTTTTCCCTGAAATGACTGAAGATATCCCGGATGAATGGAAGTTCAAACTCTACATCGAGCCATTACTTCAAATGAAACTGAAAAACGGATGTTACGCCCGCTGGACCGATATCCGGCTGATGCGGCGCATGCTGAGGGATGCCTCTCACCGAGCCTATGATCCCACCCAGACTCTCCTGCATTGGCATTATGTCCGCTCCAGCGAACTGCGCCACATTATTCCGTACGTTAACTCGGTAGACACCATCGTCAACAGCGCCATGCCCTATGAGCTGCCCATTTACAAAGCCAAATTGGGTGAAAATTTTGCCCGCTGGGCGGAGGAGTATCGTAATGACCCGCTGCGTAAAGATGCCTGGGAACGCGCTGACAGGGTGAACCGCATGTTCCAGGAAATCACTGCTGTTGAGGATGACAGCTTTGTACCTGAAGACTCAGTGATCCGCGAATTTATTGGTGGCGGGATCTATAAGTATTGATTCACGGGCAGAACATATATCAGTTCATCGATTTTATGAAAAGAGTAATTTTAAAACTTGCTTATATCACCTTACTGCACATCTACTAAAATTGTTAGTAACAAGGTCCTGAATACTCAGTAACCCCACTAGGAATCGTGTTGATCGAATAGTACCAGCCACACGCGTCCCAACAGCTCATGCCAACGTAGCACTTTGAAGAATCCTTGCGATACTCAATCTCACAAGATAAATTCTTGCCTTCGTCAGCACAGGTACCTGACCTCCAGCTAATGTCAGCATCTGAAAAACTAGCCCGTGGCCAAATTAACCCGCCAGGTCGGCTCGACGATGAACCTGATCCTGATGATTCTGGGTCAACAGTGGGTTGCACCCAGATTGGAGTTGGGGATGCAGTTGGTAGGTTGGTCCGTGTTGCTCTGAGTGTGGAAGTAACAGTGCTTGTTGCTGTAGCAGTACTCGTCGGCGTATTAGTAGATGTTGGTAATGGAGTGTTCGTGCTCACCAGTAAAACGGGTTTTGTGCTGGTTGGTTGAGCTGGTGTTGAAAATGAACAACCACTAGAAAAAAATATGATTAGGAAAGACACACAAAAAACCTTCAATCTCTTCATAAATCGACCTCTCTGGAAATACTGAAGGAATTCTACCTCAGAATCTATTTTCGAAAGAGTTGTGTGTGAATTGCTAATTGTAGACAAAGTCATCTTTTTTGTATTTTCGCACTAAACAGTTTTTTGATTGCGTTAAGTGAATTGTGAGTAGTTTTTTTAGGTTGATATGGAATGGTTTTGGCTTGCTTTAAACGTTATATAATCACAGCATGTTTCGTGATAAAAAAACCTCCAATCGCCCACCCGGAAATTACATTCTTGGATTTAATATAGACAGTGATAGGGTTCTGATCGTCTATGGCGGTCCCACCGGAACAATTAGTGAGAGGTTGTCCATCCCCTCCCCCAGGCAGGAAAGTTTTCAGACGATGTTGTCTGAAATCAGCAGCCATGCTGACCGCTTGCTTATGATCACCCAAGCACAACGCTTACCACTCCCCGATGTGATCTCAGTATCTGTGTGTGGAAATTACGATTCCAATACCGATATCCTCACTTCTGCGGTTGATTTCCCGCTGTGGAAATCAGAAGCGCTTCGCTCGCAACTATCCCTACGGTTTAATCTGCCGGTCTATGTTGAAAGCAAAGCAAATGCCGGGCTTTTGGCAGAACTCTTATTTGGTTCGATTTCAGATCAAGATCAAAGCATTTATGTGAGCTTTCAACCCCGAATCAGAGCCGCCATCTTCTCAAATGGCAAACTTTATTCCAGCGCTGGTGGTCTGTCTGGTGCTATCGGAAACCAGCAATTGCGCGATACCGATTTTGATGCTGAAGGTCAAAAGGTGTATCTAAACGATGTCGCCAGTGCCGCTGGCTTGCTCAAGCTGGCTCGACTGCGTCACCCCAATCATTGGGATGGCGACGCAGTGCCAGATGACATTCTCAACTGCGTACTTTCTGAAGATCCTTATGGGCTGGAAGTAGTCGCTGAAGCCGCCAAAATTTTCGGACAGCAGCTTCAAACGTTGATCCATGCCCTGCGACCTGACAATTTAATCGTTGGATATCCTTTCAACCTCCTGGCTGACCATTGGCTGCAGCCCATGACAGAGTCGCTCGCCACAGCCACCGGGTTAGGCAGCGGGCAATTACCAAAAATCGTTGCATCTGTCCTCGGGACCCGTCAACCAGAGTTGGAAGCGCTGGCACCCTCCATCATTGCTCTGCGGGTCTGATTCCCATTACTAATTTAGTTAAAAATCTCTGATATTTCTGAAATAATTTGTTAACGAGTTTCTTATTTTCCTTGCTTAAATTTAAAGTATGAAACATAGCAAAGAAACGGAGGAAACTATGGCATACATGATTAGACGCTCTCCTTACTGGAGAAATCAATACAACCTTGAAAGAGCAATGAATCGATTCTTCGACATGGAATCTGAACCGTTACCTTCCGGCTTCCCTCTCGATGTGATCGAGAATGACACTGAGTTTGTCGTTAAAGCCGCTGTGGCTGGTTTCGATCCCGAAAATATTGAAATCACTTACGATGACAACACCCTTTCTATCAAAGGCGAAGTCAAAGAGGAAAACGAAAACGCTGAAGAAGGTAAGTACCATATTCGTGAACGCAGTTTTGGTTCCTTCTACCGTAGCATTACCATGCCGGGTGTGATCGACGCAGATCAAATCTCTGCCGATACAGACAACGGTATCCTGGTAATCCGTTTGCCCAAGAAACCAGAAACCCAACCGAAGAAAATCAGCATCAGCTCTAAAAAGGTAATTGAGGGTTAGTAATAACTACCCACGCAAAACACCCCGCAAAGTAATGCGGGGTGTTTTCATTTATTTCAAGTTTCACCATCATCCATAAAAGGCTGAAAAGTCCTTCGAAAAAAATCCAAACCTACTATAATAAGAAAATTAGACCAAAAGGAGAAAACAATGAAGCATAAAAAATACCTGGTCAAACCCGACGAAAAAGTCAAGCTGAAGGATTTTGATCCAAACGATTCCAGCGAATTTGATGGTAACAAAAAAGATGGCAAGGAAGCCCTCCTGAAACTGAACAAAGAGATCGAAAAGCTGCAGGAGCTGATGTATGCGGAAGGAAAAAAACGTCTCCTCGTTGTCTTACAGGCAATGGACACTGCAGGCAAAGATGGTGTGATTCGGGCAGTTTTTGAGGGTGTAAATCCTCAAGGTGTGCACGTAGCTCCATTTAAAGCTCCCTCACCACTGGAGCTTGCCCACGATTACCTCTGGCGCATCCACGCACAAACACCAAAAAAAGGCGAGATCGTCATCTTCAACCGCTCACAATACGAAGATGTACTGGCAGTTCGCGTGCTCAACCTGATGCCCGAAGAAGTCTGGTCCAAACGCTTCCATCACATTAATGAATTTGAACGTCTCCTTGTAGACGAGGGCACCGTAATCTTGAAGTTCTACTTGCATATCAATCGCGAAGAACAAGCCGGTCGTTTCCTTGCGCGCATTGAAGAACCAGACAAAAACTGGAAGTTTAATCCAGGCGATCTGGAAGACCGTAAATTGTGGGACAGCTACATGGAAGCCTATGAAGATGTATTGAGAAAAACCAGCACTGAGTGGGCGCCCTGGTATGTTATCCCGAGCAATAAAAAATGGTATCGCAACCTGGTGATTGCCACGATCGTACGGGACACACTGCTTAACATGAAAATGGAGTTTCCAGCCCCACCTCCCGATCTGGATAAATACCATCAGACCGTACTGGAGCTTGTTCGGTCGTACGAACAAGAATAATTGATCGACCCAACCAATCCTGTTCCGAATGCTGTTTTGATTGGGCGCTTGCGCAGGGAGTTTCTGCTGCCTGCCCATACAGCGCCCTATCTCAACCTGCCTGGCGGTAATCTTGGTTATGCTGCCTCTTCGTTTTTGCTGTGGGGAGGCAAACCAGGGCTGGTTTCACGCGTGAATAAGGATTTCCCTTCTGAGTGGCTTGAAGATTTCGAAAATGAGGGTATGGACATCACCGGTGTGCGCCAGTCCAATGAGCCTATCGATGATCGGTTTTTTGTCAACTATAATGCGGATTTACAACCCAAATACGAGAACCCGATCACCTGGTTCGCAGAAAAACAACTTTCTTTCCCGCACGAACTGCTAAATTACTCCCCAACCATTCCTGCTTATTGCAGTAAAAGCGAATATCGTCCTGACAGCATTCGTATCACAGATGTGCCTCAATCCTACCTGGAGGCCTCTTCAGCCCATATCTGCCCGATCGACTTCATTTCCCACAAAATTCTGCCATCCTTACTCAAAGGGGGCTTGATCCTGACTCTTACAATGCGCGCCTGCAACTGCTACATGGACCCACTTTTTTGGGAGGAGATCCGCGCTCTTATAGCGGATGTTACAGCTTTTATGATGACAGATAGCCAGGCACTTAAACTGTTCCAGGGCAGAAGCGTTGACCTTTGGGAAATTGCCCGGATTTTGGCTGGCTATGGTCCGGAATATATCCTGATCAACGCCAAAGATGGCACCCTCCTGGTCTATTCCCGTTTGAATCAAAAACGCTGGATCTTCTCTGCTTATCCGGGCAAACCCTCTGACCCTACAGGAATGTTGGACGCTTTTGATGCTGGATTTTTAGCTGGTTACAGCAAAGAGTACGACGTCATCTATGCTGTTTTATGTGGTCTGGTTAGTGCCTCATTTTGCGTTGAAGGCAGTGGACCAGCTTATCTGTTGGAATGTTTGCCTGGGTTAAAAGAAGCGCGGTTTAAGGTCTTGAGTCAACAGGTAATGGAGGTGTAAGTGAAGGCAGGGGGGTCAGGGTTGGTAATTCCGGTTGGCTGATCGGAATCAGCGTCACCTCGTAAAGCCATTTCCAGTGCTTTCCGGTGATGAACAGGCGATCATTTTCGGCGTCATAAGCAATCCCGTTCAATACTTCCCCTGCTCTTGCCTGGTTCTCTTCCGGGCGCAGTCCGCTCATATCCAGCATGGTCACAACCATTCCGGTTTCCGGGTCGATGATGGCGATCTGGTCTGAGAGATAAATATTTGCGTAGATATCTCCATTCACATATTCCAATTCATTCAGGTATTCAATTGGCATTCCCTGCCAGGTCACCAGGGTTTCTTTGTGGCTAAAACCGCTGGCAGGGTCGATCCAAAACAGTTTGTTACTGCCATCTGAAAGGATCAGTCCTGAGCCATCACTGGCAAGCCCCCATCCTTCTGTACTATAGGAAAACTGACCAACATTTTCAAAACTTTCCAAATCGTAAACAAAGGCTATCCCTTCCTGCCAGGTCAATTGATAAAGCAGCCCATCCAGTTCCATCAATCCTTCAGCAAAATATTGCTCTGGCAACTCGATTTCCTGCAGCACTTCTCCGCTTTCAGGATCGACCTTGCGGAGAGAGCTGTTCCCATACAAGCCGCAACTCTCATAAAAATATCCATCGCGGTAGATCAATCCCTGGGTGTAACAAGTTGGATCATGCGGGTAACGCTTGACGATCTGGTAACCGCCATAATCTCCCAAATCGGGTTTTTCTGGGGTGGAGATAATCTCAGGGGCGCCTGCCTGATTGAAACGCAAACAACCAAAGAGCACTACCAAACCAATGACGGCAAGGAGAATGAGCAAATTTCTTGAAATCTTGCTTTTATTCATACTGAAATGATTTTAACTTAATTTCCGACCTTCTACAGTCGGGTGATAAAATGGGGAAAACACAATCGGAGGAAACATGACTGACGTTCTTGAACGCTTCTTGCGTTATGTAAAAATTGACACTCAATCGGCTAACCATTCTGCCACCTATCCCAGCACGCTTTAACAACTGGATCTCTCCCGCCTGTTGGTGGACGAATTGCATGAGTTGAACCTGGAAGATGTGCGCCTGGACGAGTATGGCTATGTCACTGCTACACTGCCTTCCAATGTCAGCCAGCCCACACCCACCATCGGCTTTATTGCTCACGTGGATACCAGCCCGGCCGCGTCTGGAAAAGATGTCAAACCCCGCCTGGTAGAAAACTATGATGGCAATGATATTGTTCTCAACCAGGAACTATCTATTTATCTCAGCCCTGCAGACTCTCCGGATTTAACCAGGCACATCGGGGAGACCCTGGTGGTCACAGACGGCACCACCTTGCTCGGTGCAGACGACAAAGCCGGCGTTGCCGCCATCATGAGCGCCATGGCTACCTTGATGGCCCATCCTGAGATTCCGCACGGTAAGATCAGGGTCGGCTTCACTCCAGATGAGGAAGTTGGCGCGGGGGTGGATCATTTTGATGTTTCTGGCTTTGCTGCCGATTTTGCTTTTACCATGGATGGTGGAAAGGTTGGTGAACTGGCGTACGAAAACTTCAACGCTGCTGGAGCCGAGATCACTGTTCACGGCAAAAGTTTTCATCCGGGCGATGCCAAAGGAAAACTTGTCAACGCGCTCCAGGTTGCCATCGATTTTCACAACCTCCTGCCCGTTTTTGATCGTCCAGAACACACTGAAAAGCGCGAGGGCTTTTTCCACCTGGTAGGTTTGCAAGGTGAAGCGGAACAGGCTAAGCTTGAATACATCATTCGGGACCATGACCGCCATTTGTTTGAAGAAAAGAAAACACTGATGAAGATGGCCGCCGATTACATCAATCAACGTTATGGCGCGGGCACACTTGAACTCCATTTGAAAGATCAGTATTACAACATGCTCGAAAAAGTAGCCCCTCATCCCGAAATTCTGGATTTAGCGCGCAAGGCTTACCGCGCGATCGGCGTGGAGCCTGAAGAGGTGGCAGTGCGTGGTGGAACTGACGGCAGTCGGTTGTCTTTTATGGGTCTGCCAACCCCGAACCTCTTTACTGGAGGGTATAACTATCACGGACGCTTTGAGTATCTCTCAGTGGAAGAACTCAAACTCGCCAGCCAGGTCATAGTAGAAATTGCCCGCCTGGCAACTGAAGGCTTGTAAAAAACAGTAGATAGGGTAGATTCTGATAACAAAAAATGGAGAGCATGTTTGCTCTCCATTTTTAATTACTTCTTTCAAGAATTAGCAGCAGCCAGAATCGCAGCCGTCGCCGCAATCGCTGGAGGAGCAGCCTGCACAGCCGCTAGTCTGGTGCAGGTGACCGTGGGAAATTTCTTCTTCGGTTGCCGGGCGAGTCGAAAGCACCGTCACCTGGAAATCCAGGTCTTTACCAGCCATTGGGTGGTTCATGTCCAATTCTACAGATTCATCGCTCAACGCGGTAGCGACAGCTTGAAAAACATTACCGGAAGCGTCGCGTAAGTTCATTGGCTCTCCCAACAGAATCTCAAAATCAGGAGGAAATGACTCGCGATTAACTGTCAGAACCATGCTTGGGTCAAATTCTCCATAAGCATCTTCTGCCTTAACCAAAACATTTTTCCGATCACCAACATTCAGACCCGTAAGCTCGTTTTCCAAGCCAGGGATGATGTTGCTATGTCCGTGCAGATATTCCAACACGCTTGATTCCAATTCCTGACCTTCAACGTTCAGGTTATAAGCAATTTGTACGACAACGTCGTTTTGAACAGTATCCATTCTAAATCTCCATCTATTTTTATATCGAGCGGTGGGATTATAACAGAATGAAACCTAAAATTCTCGCAACAGTTTGAACAGAAAAGTATTCTAATAAAATTACAATAAATCTTTGGGTCAGGAAAAGTCATTGCCCGCATTGCCAAATCCGATAATCTATAGTTGGAGATCTTCATCGCTCGATGATGAACCTGACAGCAAAAAATCAGCATTTATCTTGTACATGGCTATCCCCATCATGTTAAATTCGCTTTATAATACTGCTAATTGAAAAACTTTTTCAATAAGGAAAACATGAACTGGAAAGCAATTCTCTCACAAAAAGGTTACCGTCTCACGGTACCCCGCAAGCAGGTCATCGAGCTGCTGGAGACTGTCGAGGTTGCTCTCAGCCCTCAGCAAATCCATCAACAGCTGCAACAAAGCAACTGCGACCTTGGTCTTGTCAGTGTTTATCGCGCGCTTGATCTCTTGACCAACCTCGAGCTGGTAACCGTGGTCTATGACACACAGCGCAATCCTGGTTACATGCTTAGTACCGCCGGACACCATCATCACATTGTCTGCCAGCAATGCCACAAAGCGATGGAATTTTCCGGCTCAAACGATATTGATGGACTGGTCCACCGCGTTGAAGAGGAAACCTCTTTCCAGGTCAGCAGTCACTTCCTGCAGCTCTTCGGGCTCTGCCCGGAATGTCAGAAAACCAAAGATACTGGAGAAGTACATTGAAAAAAATATTCCCGATTTTATTGGCAATTTCACTTTTACTTGGAGCCTGCGCAACACAAACCAACAATAACACTCCGGCCATCGAAGACGATCGCCTGAAAATATCTGTAAGCATTGCATCAATCCAATGGCTGGTCGACCAAATTGGTGGCGAACGGGTGCAGACCCAATCCCTCACTACCAGCGGTGATGATCCTCACACCTACGAGCCCAGCCCGCAACAAATGACGAGTATGGCAATGTCTGACCTTTATTTTACGGCTGGAGTTGAATTTGAAGAGGTTTGGATTCCAAAATTCAGCGATGCAAACAGCAATCTGAAAGTGATGGATGTCTCGGCTGGAGTAGAACGCATCCCGGTCGCTGATCATCTTCACGAAGAAGGTGATGAACACGAAGGGCTTGATCCGCACATCTGGCTTTCCTCCAAAAATATGGCACAAATCGCCAGGAATATTGCTTCAACTCTTGAAAGCATCGATCCCGAAAACGCCGGGCTGTATCAAAGCAACCTCGCGCTCACCCTTGCCATTATCGACGATGTCGATCAGCAGTTAAGCCAAATGTTTTCTCAAACTACGAGAATGCAATTTCTGATCATCCATCCTTCGTTGGGATATTTTGCAGATGCATACGAGTTACAGATGATCCCGGTTGAGGTTGACGGATTGGAACCCAGTCCGACTCAACTCGCAGAAATCCTGAATGCCTCGAAAACATACGGGATTCACACACTCTTCACACAAACAGGCACCAACCCGCTGAACGTAAATATGCTGGCAGAGCAGGCAGGCATAGATCAAATTGTTGAAATCGACCCAATGTCTTACGACTGGCCAACAAACATGCTGCTGATTGGTACATACCTGCAAAATGCCCTCAATTAAGGAAAAGATGGAAAAAGAACCTGTTATCTCGATAAAAAATCTCTGGGCAGGCTATGAAGCTGACACCATCCTGGAGGATATCTCTTTTGAAATGTTCCAGGATGACTATGTCGGTCTGATTGGACCCAACGGAGGTGGAAAGACCACTCTCATCAGGGTGATCCTCGGATTGATAAAACCGGACCGCGGAACAATTACTGTGATGGGTCAGGATCCTGTTAGAGGGCGAAAACACATCGGTTATGTATCGCAATTCCAGGTAGAAGACAGGCATTTCCCCGTCAGCGTCTGGGACGTAGTGGCGATGGGGCGCCTACAGCCCAATCTGCAGAGAAATTTTGGCATCCACACCCACGACAAGCAAGCGATTGAGATCGCGCTGGAACAGACCGGCATGTTGGACTACCGCAAGCGCACAATGAATGAGCTCTCCGGAGGTCAGCGCCAGCGTGTTTACATTTCGCGCGCCTTGGCAGCTGAACCGAAAATGCTGCTCCTTGACGAACCTACTTCCAGTGTGGACAGTCAATCCAGCAATCAACTCTACGATCTTTTGGCTGAGTTGAACGATCACATTGCCATCCTGCTCATCTCTCACGATCTGACCGCCATTTCCACCTATGTCAAGACCATCGGCTGTGTCAATCGCCAGCTGGTCTATCAGGGCAGCAAAGAGCTCACCAACGAGATGATAGAGGTCGGCTACGGCTGCCCGGTGGACCTGATCGCTCACGGTGTTCCCCACCGTGTGATCGCAGGTCATCAACACGAGGATCACCATGATTGAACAACTTGCCACAATTTTTTCCTACGAATTTATGCGCAATGCGCTCATTGCCAGCCTTTGGGTTAGTCTTGCCACCGGCATCATAGGATCACTGGTTGTTCTCAATCGAATCGTCTCCCTCAGCGGCGGCATCGCGCATGCTGCTTATGGTGGGGTTGGTATTGCCTATTATTTCGGTCAGGACCCGATGATCGGCGCACTGCTCTTCAGCACTGTCTCCGCGCTCATTATGGGTATGGCCAAACGAAAATCGCGCTCAGGCGCAGATACTCTCATTGGAGTTATGTGGTCGATCGGCATGGCGATTGGGATCATATTCATCTCCCTCACTCCCGGTTATAAAGCCAACCTGATGAGCTATTTGTTTGGCAGCATTCTGGCTGTTTCAGGAACAGACCTGCGCCTGATGGCTCTGATCGCATTCCTGGTTCTTGGTTTTGTCTTTTTTACCTACCGAAGCCTCCTTGCCATTTCTTACGACGAAATCTTCAGCACGGTACGCAATGTGCCGGTCAACCTGGTTTACCTGACCATGCTGGTACTAATTGGACTAACCGTGGTGGTCGCCATGCGCATGGTTGGGCTGATCATGGTTATAGCGCTGCTTTCCATCCCTCCTGCCATTGCCTTGAACCATTTTAAGGATGTGCGCGGAATAATGCTGAGCTCGGTCCTGATCAGCTTCCTGCTCTGCTTTATGGGTCTGGTGATCTCGTTCCAAACCAACATTCAGGCAGGTCCGGTTATCATCTTGCTGGCTTCCGCCGCCTTCATAATTTCCAGCTTGGTGCGGCGATTGCACTTATCAAAAAACTCGTGACAATTGTCACCTTTATGGCGATAAGTACAACCATCTTCTTGTTAATGTGTTATTAAATTCATAGAGTACAATCTAATATTATGGGTGTTAAGGAATTTATTCAGGATTCGGCGGCAATTAAAACGGGCTTATGGGTCGGGAAGACTTTTTCGCTCCCTGCCCTCAGACGCCTGGCAAAGTTTCTTGGCAAAATTCTAGCCTCACGCCAATCCAGCAATTTAGTTCGGAACATTAAAGCCAATCAATGGGTTGTTTGTGGCGAACAGCTTTCCAAAGAAGAACTACAAGACCAAACTCTCCGCGTAATAACCTCCCAACTCACCTCATTAGCTGAATATTACTATTATTATCACCATCCCGAGGAAGGGCGTAACCTGATCCACCTTACTCCCGAAGCACAACGCGCCGTCGATGATGTCCGCGATCGCAAAGTCCCTACTTTTTTTGTCGGTCCCCACATTGGAAATTTCGATTTCTTCTTGATGGCACTGAGTTGGTTAGAAGTGCCCCTCTACGTTCTCGCCTACCCCAACCCCAACAACGCCTACAAAGAGCAAAACAAACTACGCGCTTCCGTTGGAGTGGACATTCATCCAATCTCGTTCACTTCCTTCCGCAATGCCAAACAGGCAGTAAGAGATGGCAAAGCGCTTGCGACTGGCATAGACCGTCCGCTGCACAATCCAGAGAATGCTAAATATAAACCGATCTTCTTCGGTCGCCCCGCCGCCCTTCCCATCTTTTATGCCCGCTTATGCCTTGAAACAGGGGCAGTTGCCCGCGTTATAGGCAGTTATCGCCAGTCGGATGGTACATACACTATTGATGCTTCTGAACCTATCGTGATGGAGTCCCATCCTGATTTGATGAAAGAAAACCTGCTCAATGTTGAAAAAGTTTTGAAACCAACTGAAGATTTTATTCGTAATTACCCGTCCGACTGGGCGATGTTTTATCCGGTTTGGCCGGAAGTTTTTCCTTTAATTGAAAATCTACTATAAAGAGGTCTTATGACGAATCAAAATGATGGAACAAAAAACGATAAAAGGACCAATGATATTCTGCTCGGTCCATTAGAGCGACCTGCACTTCAATTCTTTGCCCGAAAGATGCCCGCCTGGGTGAACTCGGACATGCTGACAGTATTAGGGCTGCTTGGCTCACTGCTGGCAGGCGTTGCTTACACGATGGTCGGGATGGGAGAGATAAAAGGCAACCTCTGGCTGTTTGTTGCCAGTCTTGGCTTTTTTATCAATTGGTTTGGCGACAGTCTCGATGGTACCCTGGCGCGCTATCGCCATCACGAACGCCCCAATTACGGTTTTTATACTGACCACGCTATCGATGGGATTACCGCTTTGATCATCTTTACGGCAATCGGTCTTTCTGGGATCGCGCGCCTTGATATCAGCATATTTGCCCTTGCTTGCTGGCTGCTGCTGATGATCCAGGTATATCTCAAAACCCATGTTACCGGCACTTTCGAGATGACCAGTATTGGCGTTGGACCCACAGAAGTGCGTCTTTTTGTAATGCTCCTAAACACGGTGCTTTTCTTCACTGGTATTGGCGGCTATATCTGGACAGTTACTATAAAAGGAATAGAGTATGGGTTGACAATTGGAAGCATTATTGTCTTGTCTGCCGCGCTTTTATTCCTGGGTTACTTTATTTACCAGGTAATGAGAACAGCCATCACCCTTGCAGCACAGGACGAAGCCCGTCTTGTTAAACGATTGGCAAAAGAAGCCAGGAAAGCTGAAAAAACTGAACAAAAGGCTGCAAAAAAAATGCGAAAACAGTTAAAAAAAGAACTTGCCAAATCTAAGACCTCCACATCAGTCGTGGAAGAAAAAGTCGAAGCGCCTAATCCTTAAATCAGGATAATGGGAATAAATGCAAGCCGGGTTCAAGCTTTGAACCCGGCTTTTTCCAACCAAAAGGTATGAAGTTCTAATCCAGCGAAGTAACTACAAAATCGTCTATGCTCACGATCACACCTGGATCATCAAACGTGCTTACGATAAAACCAACATCGCCACTTGCAAATGAGTTATCAGGATCAGTTGCTTCTGCGACCAGTTCACCGTAGACCCAGAGTTTCAAAGTATTCCCCTCGCAACTTGCTTCAACCCAGTTAAAGCTTGGGTCAATCTTGTCCGAGGTGTCATAGCCATCAACAAAGAAGATCCATTCACCATTCAAGCGCTTTCCAATTCGCACATAGCCATCATTACCGAAAGTAATTCTATAGAAATTTTCGTCATCCTGATAGCGGCAGATAAAACCCTGTAAATTTTCTGTCTGTTCAGAATCATTACTAAAATAGGCTTCCATTCTCACGTCATCGGCGTCTATTTTCCTGGTGACATCCCAGCTCTCCCAATTATCCTGTTTCATCGTATAGGTAAGCCATCCATAAGAAAGCTCCAGGTCCGATTGCTTGTAAGTCCCGAACAGCCAGGTGCCATAATCCGATTCAAAATCATCCGAAAAAAGCACATTTGCGGGCAGGATTTCATCATCAAATTGACCTCCCTGGTTGGCTGAGGGTATATCAGCAGCATAGACAGTCAAATTGTCATAAGCGATGGTGATGTCACCTTCTTCCCAACTGCGGGTATAAAGACCGATTTGTCCTTCTGGATGAGAACTGTCTTCTACTTCTGCCAGCAATTCGCCATTTGACCACAATGCCAGCCTGGTGTCGTTGCATTCTGCGCGAATCAGGTTTTCCGATGGGTCAATCACATCGCTTGAGGCAAAATCAGAAGCAAGATTCTCATATACGTTATCGACATATTTATCAATCGAATACCATCCATCGCTGCCAATGAAAAGAAAATAGAAATTATCTTCGTCAGTATAACGACACACAAAACCCTGACCATTCTCTTCGCTGCCGGCGTGCAGGCGAGCCTCAACTTCCATGATCACATTAGGTGTACCCAGGTCAAAAGTCTCGCTCCAGAGCATATAGCTATCCTCAAAAACAGTCATGCGATATTCACCGTCTGTGATTTCGTCCTCACCCGCTCCGCTGTCCCACTGACCAATGTTCCAGGTACCATCATTGCTCGAAAATTCTTCCAGCCACAAAAGCTGGTAAGAGTCAAGTGATTCCGCTTGAGGCGCTGGTGTGGGCTCAACTTCCTCAATGGTGGGTTCTGGCAAGACTTCGGTTGGTTCAGGGATAACTTCTGTCGGCTCAACTACTTCAATTGTAGCTTCAGGTGCTACCACGACCGCGGTTGCAGTGGGATCAGGCGTTTCTTCAACCTTGACAAGTTTCGGCATTGAGCAGGAAACAACAGCCAACATCATTATCATAAGTACTATAGTGAGTTTCTTCATTTTTTACTCCAAGTTAATCTTAATTTTGATTTTTTTTGCTTGAAATTTACTGAATGTGTACTAACATACAAGTATATCTCAGCTCAGTAGTTTAGTAATAAAACTCGTACAATACGTTCTGTTAATTGATATTATTTCACCTTCTGGCAAAGGGAAGATACCGGGGGACAATACGTTATAATCAACCCGCGCATTAAAAAGCAGGAGTCAGAGATGCAATTAGGAATCATTGGTTTACCTCAATCTGGAAAAACAACCGTTTACAAAGCCCTCACTGGTGCGGATATTCCAACCGAAATGTCTACCGGACAAATGGAAGTGCACACAGCGGTAGTAGATGTTCCCGACCCTCGCGTAGAGAAACTGTGCGAGATGTACAAGCCCAAGAAGATCGTCCGCGCTAAAGTGACCTATGCTGATATTGCCGGGCTGGATGGCAATGCTGGTCGTGCTGGTTTGCCAGGCGTGATGATCAATCAGCTGGCTCAGATGGATGGCTTTTTGCATGTAGTTCGCCAGTTCGAGAACGCCAGTGTTCCCCACCTTGCTGAGAAAATCGATCCTGTCCGCGATATTCAGACCATGGACACCGATTTTATTTTGAATGACCTTGTTATGGTGGAGCGTCGCCTGGAAAAACTGCGTGAGGAACACCGCCGTGGGGTTTCCCGCCCACGCGAAGCGATCCAGGCAGAAATTGACTTGTTCGAACGTCTTGAGACCGTGCTGAGCGAGGAGAAACCGCTTCGTCACTACAACTTCAGCTCTGAAGAAGAAAAGATTGTATCCAGTTTTGGTTTCCTGAGCCGTAAACCGCAAATGATCGTCTTCAATCAGTCCGAAGACCAGACGCCTATCGAATATACCAGCCCCCACCCACACACCACCGTAGTCAGCCTGCCTGCCAAGCTGGAGATGGATATTATGGCACTTGAACCGGAAGATGCTGCCATGTTCATGGAAGAGTTTGGTGTTACAGAGCTGGGCATGTCCCGCCTGATCAAAGTTTCTTACGACCTTCTCAATGTTCACAGCTTTTTCACGGCAGGTGAGAAAGAAGTTCATGTTTGGACACTTCGCAAAGGCAGCAACGCCCGTGAAGCAGCTGGGACGATTCATTCGGATATGGAAAAAGGCTTCATCCGCGCCGAAGTAATCTCATTTGACGACCTTATGACCTATGGGACTACCGCCGAAGCCCGCAACCATGGTCGCCTGCGGGTTGAAGGCAAGAATTACATCATCGAAGATGGCGACATCATCGAAATCCGGTTTAATATTTGACGTACATCAAACGTAATAACCCTCTCCGCTGGAGAGGGTTATTATAGTAGGGAATGGTCTTGCACCATTCCGAGGTAGTGGAGAGGTCCGCTTCAACGGAGAGGGTTATTGCAGTAGGGAATGGTTTCTATTGCCCTGTAAGGGTGCAAAATTGTACGGGAGGTGGATGGCTCTCGATCCCTATTCTTCCAACAAACCGCGCAAATCCTTAAAATCCACCCGTGAGGTCAAATCCAGGCTGATTGGCGTGACAGAAACCAGCTTGTCGAGCAACACCGCTTTCAGGTCACTATCGTCTTCAACCGTGGCCTCATCCACCCGTGTATAGTAACCAACCGTCTCTACACCTGTCTCAGGGTCAAACTTTGAGGTCACTTCAAAATAGCGTTGGCGCGATTGACGTGTCACCACCCAGGGCGTTTCTGGTGTGGCAGCTGTCGGAACATCGATCTTTAACACATCTACATCAAAAGGCATCTCAAGACGCAGAAGTTTTTCAGCAAAGTAACCCGTAAACCATGCCGCAGTACTGAAATCGACCTTATCCGAAAGGTTAAAATGCTCACTGACAGCGGTCTGCAAAGAAACCGCTAAAGCAGGATAACCAAACGAAGCAGCTTCAAGAGCCGCCCCAATCGTACCGCTGACCGTGACTCCGGAAGCAACATTTTCCCCATAGTTGATGCCAGAAACCACCAGGTCCGGTTTGATGTCAGCCATAACACTGAGCAAACCATGCAAAACCGCCTGCGCGGGCGAACCGCCGATACCATGAACCTGCCAGGTTTGTCCGTTGATCTGCAACTCCTGGGTTTCTCTGACTCCGTCAGATTCACGCGGTAACGCTCGCCCCATGGAAGTTTGTTGTACTCTTGGAGCGACTACATGCACATAGCCGAGTTTCGAAAGCGCTTCCGCCGCAGCCCACAAGCCGGGCGAGTTGATGCTGTCATCATTGGTTAATAAGATTTGAGGGCGTTTATTATTTGTCATGCTCCGATTTTACTCGAGGAAGTGGAATCTGAGGGCTCTTGTAAACTTTACGGAGATTGGATCGTCATTTCGCTGTTTGATTGGTGACTCCGGTATAATTACGCCATGTTAAAACTCCTACATTTTGCTGACGCTCATATCGATATGACCAATTTTGGTTCTCATGACCCCGAAACCGGTCTCCCGGAACGGGTGATGGACTTTTTGCGCAGCCTTGACACCATCGTCCAGGCTGCCATTTACGAAAAAGTGGACCTGGTCATCTTTGCCGGCGATGCCTACAAAGACCGCGCCCCCGCACCGACATTTCAGCGCGAATGGGGTCGCCGCCTGATGCGCCTTTCGAAAGCCGGTATCCCTACTATTTTGCTCACTGGCAATCACGACATTTCGCCTTCGCAGCGCAAAGCCCACGCCATGCAAGAGTTCGATACCCTTGCTCCCGAGCACATCCGCGTAGTCAGCAGCCTGCGCCTGCTCACCCCTGCGGACCTGGAAGGACTGCCAGTTCAGGTGCTGGCAATTCCCTGGATCACGCGTGCTGGTGTCATGCAGTCCATTTCCGCGGGTGAAACCGACGAGGAAGACCCTCTGCGAGTCATTGAAAACGGCGTTTCGGATTGGCTCAACCTCGCTCTCAATGAAACCAACCCGAGTATCCCGACGATTCTAACTGCGCATGCTTCGGTCGCCGGAGCAAAGCTGGGTAATGAGCAGGAAATCAAGATCGGGCGGGATGTCATCTTACCGCTGGGGTTGGTTTGCAATCCGCGTTTCGATTACGTTGCCCTTGGTCACATCCACCGCCACCAGGATCTCAACCTGGGCTCCCATCCGCCGGTTGTTTATCCCGGCTCAATTGAACGGGTAGATTTTGGCGAAGTAAACGAAGAAAAAGGCTTTGTGATTGCCCAAATCGAAAAGGGGCATACCACGTATCAGTGGCGAAAACTGCCAATCCGCAAGTTTATAGACCGCAGCGTTACCCTGGTTGATGAGTTGAATGTGAACGACAAAATAATCGCCGCCATGCCATCGCAAGAAGAGTTGAAGGATGCCATCGTGCGCTTGAAAATCACCTATCCGCAGGGTTATGAAGTGTTGATCGATGAGACGCGCCTGCATAACTATGCCAAGGATGCCTTCGAGTTCAAACTGCACAAAATTTCCGTCTCCGAAGCCCGCAGCCGCCTGCCAGATGGTCAGGTGACCAGTTCGTTGAGCCCTCTCGAACTGCTGGATTGGTTTTGGAAAGAAAAGCACGAGGATGAAGGCGAGCGTGAGCGCCTCCAAAACCTCGCTCAAGACCTGATCAACCAGGTTCAGAGCGGCGAGGAATAAACCATGACCATAACCGTTGAAGAAGCAAAAGCCTGGTACCAGGAGGCAGATGAAGTTCATAGTTTTGAACATGTTTTGCGCGTCAAAGTGATGGCAGAACGCATCGGTAAAGCAGAGGGGGCGGACCTTGAGATCATCGAAGCAGCCGCCTATCTGCACGATTCCCGCGGTGCCAGCCCTGCTGAGGGTGGAAAAGAGCGAAAAGAACACCACATTGCTTCCGCAGAATTTGCTGGTGAAGTACTTGCTAGTAAAGGTTGGTCACAAGAAAGAATCGAAGCTGTTCAACATTGCATCCGTGCCCACCGCTACCGCCACAACGGCGAGCGCCCCGAAACCTTGGAAGCGCAGTGCTTGTTTGATGCTGACAAACTGGATGTTCTGGGTGCAGTTGGCGCAGCCCGCACCATTGCCTATGCCGTTCTGGCTGGGCAGCCCGTTTTAAGCGAACCTTCCCAACAATTTCTGGAGACAGGTATCAAAGAGCCGGGAGAACCCCACAGCTCCTATCACGAATACCTTTTCAAACTCAGAAAGGTCAAAGACCAGCTCTTCACGAGAACTGGTAAAGCCATCGCGCAGGAGCGTGATGCCTATTTGACTGAATTCTACGAGCGCTTGCTTGCAGAATACAAAGGCGAGCACTAAAAGATTTGCTTACTTCGTCGCGCAGGCGATGCAGGGGTCAAAAGCACGCACTACGCGTCCAACAGCCCGTCCTAACTCACTGCTGATACCGTCAGCACTCACATAGCGTTTGGCAACCACCATCAGTGCCCGCCGAATCGCCAACATGTTGTGCACGGTTGGGATGATAAAGTCCGCGTTCTTGATCAGACCGTTTTCCACTTCGTAATGGTGGAGCAACGGCCCCCTTGGAGCTTCCACCAACCCGTAACCAACCCCATCCCGTGGAGTATAGGCAACCTCGGTTTCGCCATGTTCCAGGTCAGTCTCCAACATCAGGCGTGCCTTTTCAAGCGCATAGACAAGCTCGATCCCGCGGCAAAGGTCAAAGAACATGATGGCATGCGCAGGGCGACCAAAGGTCTCAACAAAGCGTTTGAGGAAAATATCCGCCCTCGGTGTCCCAAAAGAAGTAGTAAGGTTGATGCGCGCCAGGCTGTTGGCACGCATGATCTGCCCTTGAAAACTGCTGATGCCGGCGTAAGAATAATCACTGTCTTCAAGCTGGAGGTAAGATTTAAACTCATGCGGGTCGAATGTTTGATATTCTTTGCCTTCGGGGCACATTAACCGCAGGTGCTTGCTGTTCAGCCGGAAGTTGTCAGCTTCAGTGGACGCCAGGTAATAAGTTGGCTCGTCATCCCCCCAGGATCCGATCCGGTCTCGCATTTCCATCGACATTTGCCAATAGGTATCAACCAGTGCATCTGCAATGGGCAGAAGTTCGTCGATCGTTTTGATCATTTCGTCAGCTTTTTGGCGGGGTATGCCGCTGGTGACGCCGCCAATAACAGTCTTGATGGGGTGAATGAACTGACCACCTGCCAGGCTGATCAAATCGGTGCCGATCTTGCGAATTCGCAGCGCCTTCTGCGCCAGTGAAAACTGAAGCTCCTTGTCTGTTTGGGTGTCCGATACCTCAAACAGCGAACTGGCATTGACTCGATCGGGCATGGTGAAAATGAACAACGAAGTAGCCTGGTTCTGGATCAGTTGACCAAGCAGCAGCACCTCACGGATTTCTTCAGCAAGTGGTGGTGGCGTGACACCAAAAACATCCTCCAACGCTTTGACCGAGGCTACTTGATGGGCAGTTGAACAAACACCGCAAATACGAGGAACGATCACGGTGATTTGTTCGGCAGGCACACCCTGCACATAATAGCTGAAACCGCGCATTTCCATTGCCTGAAAATCAGCCCGAAAGACTTCATCATCATGGATGTCGATCACGACACGCGCGTGACCTTCAATTCGACTAAGGGGGTAAGTTATGGTGGTCATTAGATCATCTTTTCCTTCGTCCGCAAGGGCAGGGACTCGTCCTGGGTGTAATCGGTAAACTGGTCAAGGAAGAGCGATAGCCAGGGAGATTCCAGGACTTCATTGATCTCTTCTTCAGGGATATCGGTCATCCGTGAAAACACACGGCGGAGGTTATCCAGCACAAATTTGGGTTCTTTATTCAGATACGGGTTGGCTGGGCCTCGGCATCCAACACAGGCATGCCCGGGTCGTGTGCAAAGGGCGCCGCAGCCTCCACGGGTGGAGGTTCCAACACAAACATAGCCTTGATTCACCAGGCAAATATCTGGCAGAACCACGCCGCTGCGCATCCCTGTTATCGAAGTCGGGCGCATATCCTGCAGTTTCTGACGACCACATTCCTGGCAGACGATGGACGCGATTTTAGCATTCTCACCCTCGGTCAAAGCGGTCATAAACAACTGAGGTGTGGGAGGGCAGCCTGGCAGGTAAAGGTCAACCTTCACAAATCGATCAATCGGGAAAGCTATTGGCAGCATGTCCGGCAGGCGCAGACGGTGAGATGATAGCAAATAGGTATCCCGCGACTGGTGGGTTTCGCGGATCTGGGCTACTCCGCCAGAAAGGGCGCATGTGCCAACGGCTATCACTTTTTTCGAGCGCGAGGCACCTTTACGCAGGTTGTGAATATCTTCATCCGTACGCACTCCCCCTGAAACAAGCAGCACTTCCACGTCTTCAGGGATTTTGTTGGTCGTCACAACCAGGGGCATATACACCAGGTTGAAATTATTGATCCACTCATCAGAGTTCAGCAGTGACACTTCACACCCTGAACACCCGGAAAGCTGCAAGACAGCGAATTTCGGTAATTCTTTTCTGGATTCCATTTGGCTCCAATCCACAGAAATATTGGATTTATACACCAATTATAGTGGATTTCTCCACAGACCATCCTTCGGTTTCCCACAGATTATCCACAGGTTGGTTTAATCATGTTCTAATTTTTTTCCCGGGGTGGAGTAGAATCATTGCAGTCAATTTACAGGAGAGCATATGCAACCTACCCTTGAACAAGTAATCAGATGGACAACTGACGCGGCAGAAATTGCCCGTAAAATGCAACATCAAAAACTCGAGATGCACTATAAAGCAGCTGCTGAATTGGTGACAGAGGCTGATGCCGCTGTCGAGAAATATTTACTTGAGAAGATTCAGGCAGAATTCCCCGACCATTCTATCAACGCAGAAGAAAGCGGTGAGCAGTCCCGCAGCAGTGATCACAAATGGTACATTGACCCAATCGATGGGACGCTTAACTACGCTCATGGCGTTCCAATCTTCGCTGTATCAGTGGCTTATGCTTACAAAGACGATCTGCAAATCGGTGTAATCTGCAACCCTGCCATGGCAGAGACTTATTGGGCAGCCAAAGGGCAGGGAGCTTACCTGAACGGGGAACCGATCCTTGTATCTGAAGTTGATTTGTTCAGGGATTCGCTGCTAATAACCGGGTTCAGGCAATTGCTGATCGATACACCCCGCTCCAATATAAACAACTTTATTCGGCTTTCCCGTGAAGTGCAGACCATCCGCCGCTTGGGCTCAGCAGCCCTGGACCTGGCATATGTGGCGTGTGGAAGAGCAGAGTCGTTTTGGGAAATCGAATTGAATCCCTGGGACGTAGCCGCAGGCATTCTGATTGTTCGCGAAGCTGGCGGAATCGTGGATAGTTTGTATGGAGATAGTGAGTTGCTCACAGGTAAGGTGGACATCCTGTGCGCCAATCCCCACATTTTCCCTCAAATGCGCACGATTTTGCTCGAGGAAAGAGAAAAATTGGCGATTTGATTTTGCTAGATTCTGGTAGGTCGGAATGAGACCGCCAATGCGACTTTGCCTGGTCTAGATTTACTTGGTCTCACTCCGACAAGAATAAGACCTTTGCGCAGATGCTAGAGCTGTTTTGGCAGAGTGCGGAACCAAAGCGCATTCTGCCCTACAACTGATTTCAGAATTCCAAGAATAAAGATCCTTCGCAAAAAAGCTCAGGATGACAATGAAAACAGAGGCTCGGGGTGTTGAATCGGTCCCTTACGAATTTTTCATGATCACAGAGCCGATCATATCAGCCACGTGCTCGCACTGATCACAGATTTTCTCAAACCGGTCATAAATCCGTACCCAAACCATGATCTTCACCGGGTCTTTTTCCTTGGTGTAAAGATCCCGGATTACTTTGAAGTAGAGGCTGTCGGCTAATTCTTCGATGACATTCACTTCAACGATTTTGTTTACAATCAGGTCTGATTTCCGGAAGTGTTCGAATTCATCAAAACAAGCTTTCATCGCTTCGGTACTGCGGATGATCAGATCCACAAAATCACCAGCATCCGGACGCATTTCCTTCACGTTATACATAAAAAACATTTGATAGACTTCTTCAATACTGTCAAGAACGTCGTCAAGCATGTAAGACAGGGTGGCAATGTCTTCCCGCTCAATGGGGGTGATGAACTCTGAAATCAGATGTTTCATCATTACATGTTTTTTCAGGTCAGCCCCATGCTCGATTTCGTGCATGGTTTTATTTTGCTTCTCAATCTTATCGGGGTTGTAGTTTTTTACTGTTTTTTCCAACAGGTAAGCCGCTTTGATTGCGTCACCAGCGATGTCGCTGAACATGTTGTAGTAATTATTTCCCTTTTTTGCCATTTTTCTCCTCTACGCGAATACCCGAATCAGAATTCTGGTCACCGCGTAACCCAACAAACCACAGCCCGGGAAAGTTAACACCCAGGCAAGTACCATTTCTCTCACCACCCCCCAGTTGACCGCACTGATCCGCTTCGACGCCCCCACACCCATGATCGCTGTTGTTTTGGTGTGCGTAGTTGAAACGGGCAGCCCATTCCATAGAGACGCTGCCAACAAAGCCAGCGAAGCAGCCAGGTCCGCGCTGAAACCCTGGTAGGTTTCCATTTTGACCATATCCATCCCAACAGCTTTGATGATGCGATAACCGCCAACTGAGGTACCTAATGCCATGACGGCAGAACAAAACAGCATTAGCCCTATCGGGATGTCTATTGCTCCAGTAACACTTTGCCCTTTAGCAAGTGCCATACCGATCAGAAAAACGCCAATGAACTTTTGTCCATCTTGCGCGCCGTGCATAAACGCCATGGCAGCCGCGCCCCCAATTTGAGCATTCTTGAAAACCTTGTTGGTTTTCCGACGGTCTTGATTTTTAAATAGCGCCTCGATCAATTTGGCTATCCCCCACCCCAAAGCAAACCCTCCGATGGTCGAAAGAATTAAGCCGAAAATCACCTTGACCCATTCAGCACCATTGACGCCCTGGAAACTGTTGTAATATGCCACTGCCGCACCTGTCAACCCTGCAATGAGGGCGTGGCTTTCGGAGGTGGGAATCCCAAAGTACCAGGCTGCTGTCGCCCAGATAACAATCGATGCCAGCGCGCCGCTAAGAGCGATCGAACTGGCTCTGATATCCGTTCCGAAGTCAACCATATTGCTGATGGTAATTGCCACGCTCTGATTGATCATCGTCATAACAAAAACGCCAAGAAAATTGAACACAGCAGCCATTAATATTGCCTTTTTGGGCGAGATAGCCCGGGTAGAGATGCAGGTGGCAATGGCGTTTGGCGCGTCTGTCCAGCCATTAACTAAAATGACTCCAATCGTTAAAATGACTGTAACTAATAAGGCTGGATTTGCTAAAATGTCTTGAATAAATGTCACTAAGTAGGCCTCAATGGTTGGTAACTGAATTATATATTGGGTTAAGCAATTTCAGTGATAACTGGCCGTCTCTTTATTGAAATGCTCCTTTCATCCCGGCACAATCCTAAGCATCAGCTATCATGAAGCTTTTTTCCTAAACGATTTTTACCCTATCTCACCTGAATCTGGTTTACAACCGATATAGAAAGGTAGCATTTGAGCATCTTCGTGATACACTTTTCTGCGATGAATCCGAAAAGCCTGATCTTACTTGAATTTCATAAAGTCCTGGAGCGCTTGAAGGCCTATGCCAGTTTTGATCTGTCCGAAAAGTTGGCAGCCAAATTGCGCCCGACTAGCAGCCTGGAAAAGGCACAGACTTTCCAGGAGCAAACCCGTCAGGCTCGCTACCTGTTGAGCCTGACAGACGCGCTTCATTTTCGTGGAGCCGTTGACATGCGTTTGTTTGCAGACCAGGCTCGCCGCCAGATGACGCTCGAAGCACCCAATCTGCTTGCAATCCGAAATTCGCTGATTGTTTCACGTGATGCCCGGCGTTTTCTGCTCGAAAAATCCAGTGAAGCCCCCCTTCTGGCTGAGATGGCTGAAAATTTGTCGGATGGACACGGCTTGATCGACTTGATCAACAAAACCATCAACGATCGTGGTGAGGTGCTCGATAGTGCCTCTCCGCTTTTGGAACGAATCCGCTCTGAATTGAAAATTACTCACTCGCGCCTGATGGATCGCATGAATCGTTATCTGACCGATCCAGGCAGCGCCCGGATGCTGCAGGAATCCCTTATCACCCAACGAGGCGGACGTTACGTTTTACCTCTCAAGGCTGAGCACAAAGGTCAGATCAAATCAATCGTGCATGACCAGAGCTCCTCAGGCGCCACCCTTTTCGTGGAACCCCTGGCAGTGGTGGAATGGAACAACAAATATCGACAGCTCGAGCTGGATGAACGCGACGAAGTGCTGCGCGTTTTGCATAACCTGAGTGGGGAAATCGCCAGCTACGCTGAGGAACTCATTCAAACCAGTAATGTGATGGCAGAGCTGGATTTGATCCTCATGAAAGCCCGCTATGCCGACGATTTGCATGCCAGTGAGCCTGAATTGATCGCATTTGAGAAAAGAAGCGATTCCAACCATCCTGGCAGTCTGATCCACCTCATCCGGGCACGTCATCCCTTGTTGGCACCCGATAAGGTAGTGCCAATTGATGTTGAATTGGACCGCAATACATTTGCTGTTGTCCTGACCGGACCCAATACCGGCGGCAAAACTGTAACACTGAAGACCATCGGGTTGATGGTCTTGATGGCACAGGCAGGTCTGCAGATACCAGCCCGCTCCGGCTCTCGCATCAGCGTATTCCAGGATGTTTTTGCTGACATCGGTGATGAACAATCGATTGAACAATCACTCTCCACTTTTTCAGGGCATATCAGCCAGCTGGTGCGTATCCTTCGGCGGGCAAACAGCCGCTCTTTGGTTCTGCTGGACGAATTAGGCTCCGGTACTGACCCGCAGGAAGGCTCAGCCCTGGCAAGAGCTGTTTTGGATACCATGCTTAAGCGCCAGATCACTTGCTTTGTCGCCACCCACTTCCCTGAACTCAAAAGCTACGCGCATGGAACAGCTGGAGTGACCAACGCCAGCCTTGAATTCGACCCCGAAACGCTTATGCCCACCTATCGCTTGATGATCGGTTTGCCTGGTCGTTCCAACGCATTGGCAATCGCCGAACGGCTAGGGCTGGACCCTGAGATTCTGGAAGCTGCTCGCAAAGAGATCAACCCTGATGATCTGCATGTGGATGACCTGTTGGAAGAGATCCACCGACAACGTAATCTTGCCAATAAAAATTTCACTGATTCGGAAAAAGCCCTACTGGCAGTCCAGAAGAAAGAAGCAGAGCTTGACAACCAGCTTGAAAAGATAGAGGGCGAGCGGGAAAAAATCCTGGACCAGGCTCACACACAAGCTGAAGAAGAGCTGGAAGCCCTGCGCGACCAGGTGCGGGAGCTGCAAAAGGCCATCAAGCGCTTGCGTAGTGAACCTGAACGCAAGGTCGAGTTGGCAGAAGTCGAGGAAAAGCTGATTGAATTGGAGCAAATCCAAACAGAAAAACAGCTCCATCGACGTAAACAAACCCGCCTGCCCCACAAACCCACCGGTCCAATCCAGGTTGGGCAAAAAGTAAAGATAAAAAAATTAGGTATTGAAGGAACCGTCACCGCCATCGAAGGAGAACAATTTGAAGTCCAGGCAGGTGCGGTTCGATTGCGATTATTTCCTCAGGATGTAACCAGGAAAGGCGTTGTTTACGAAAACGCGGTTCCAGAAGAAAAACAAAACGAGAAAAAGGGATGCATAACCCTTCCGACTATTTCCGGAGTTCCGATGGAGTTGGATTTGCGAGGTCTGCGTGTTGAAGACGCATTGGATAAGCTTGACCGCTATCTTGAGCAGTCCTACAGTTCTGGTTTGCCTTTTGGTCGCATCATCCACGGCAAGGGCACAGGCGCTTTACGCGAAACCGTCCGGGACGCCTTGCGTCATTCTTCTTATGTTCAACGTTGGGAAAGAGGCGGGGAAAACGAAGGCGGAGATGGTGTCAGCGTGGTGTTTTTCCACAGTTCGCTTTAAAAAAAGATTGCCACTAATCCGCTCCCTCATTACTGGCAATCCTTCTGCAGCGGTCCCCTGCCAACGCCGCCAATGATCCTACAATTGTTTCACAAATATAGCACAAACTTGTAATAATTACAAATTATTCACATAATTGAGTAATTTCCATCACTTTTTCGCAATTATGCTATCTTCATAAAGAATATATATGATTTTGGTTGAATACTCAACCAACGTTGAAAACTCTTGACGGTAAAAAGCTTCGTGGTAAACTAATTGTTGCGTTACCAAGACGCAAACAAATATGTTACAACCATCTACCATCCCAATTCCTTAAGTTGCATCGCAAACCTGACCGGGTTTTCGATTGCCTGGGTCTGCGCACCTTAACAAGAAAGGAAAAGGGATGTTCCATTTAACCAAAATCAATCAATGCTGTCACGTATTCGATACCGAGCGCAACTGTTTCGTCAGGAGTTCGGCCAAAAACCTTCACAAATCCCTCGGACCTGCGAGCGCAAATCTAACCCGCAGGCAAATGCTATCAAACGCCACCTGGCATGTTTGCCAGGATCCCCACTGTAAAGTAAGGCAATGTAAAAGCAAGCATTACATTGCCAGGCAGAACTAATTCAACCCAGCAAGCGCAGACCTGAGCTGGAAAAACAAAGCCCCTCCAAAATTGGAGGGGCTTTCTCTATGCCGAAGGTGGGAATCGAACCCACATACCCGAGGGTACACGATTTTGAGTCGTGCGCGTCTGCCTGTTCCGCCACTTCGGCGAGTTCACAAAGTATACACGCATTTCAGCCTGCGAGTCAAGATTTTCTCAGATGAACATTGGCGATATAACCTCGGATTGCAGGGGCAAAAGTGAAGCGCCATTTTAAAATTCTTCATCTTGTCATCCTGAGCGCAGCGAAGGATCTTTTCAGTAGACCGAGAGAAGAAAAACTCTTCACAAAGAAAAATATGTGTTAAATGATTTCCGTCTTTGCGAGGAGCAACGCGGCGAAGCCGGCGTAGCCCCGTAGGCCGTGATTGCGTTCTTCAATCCGGCATTAATGTGTAAGTTGGGGCAGGTTGAATTCAATAGACAGATTTTACGCAAAAATCTATGGTTGATAAAAGATTTCCGTCTTTGCGAGGAACAACGCGACGAAGCAATCTCATCTTGTCATCCGTCTTTGCGAGGAGCAACGCGACGAAGCAATCTCCATTACTACTCCTTCGTCTCTCTATGCACAGGTTGATTCTCCCCGTTCGAATGTGCTATACTTTTTAGGGGGAAATAAGCAAGTTGCTTGTTTCCTAATAATAAAAACCATCCGGCTTTAAGCCGGTTTATCTTGTAAGAATAGGAATAATAATGAAGAATAAAAAACTAAAAATCATCCCCCTCGGTGGTCTGGGTGAGGTCGGTAAAAATATGACTGTCTATGAATATGACCACCAGATCCTGATCGTTGACGCTGGAATGATGTTTCCAGATAGTGACATGATCGGAATCGACTACATCATCCCTGATTTTGAGTACGTCAAAGATCGTGCAGATCAGGTCATTGGGATCGTTGTCACCCACGGTCACGAAGACCATACTGGTGCCATTGGTCATCTACTTGAATATGTTGACGCGCCTGTCTATGCCACCCCCCTTAATAATGGGCTGGTCAAAAATAAACTTGCCCGCCGCAATCTTGGCAAAGAAGCCAAACTGATCGACGTCCATGCTGGCGAATCTGTTCAGATTGGTCCGTTCAAGGTGGAGTTCTTCCATGTCTGCCATTCCGTCCCGGATGGTGTCGGGTTGGGGATAGACACGCCAGCCGGACTGATTGTTCATACTGGTGACTACAAATTTGACCACACCCCCGTAGATGGGCTGCCCACTGACTACGGCAAACTTGCCGAATTGGGAGGTCGTGGTGTGCTCGCTTTGCTTGCCGATTCAACCAACGCCGAACAGGCTGGTTGGACGCCATCAGAACGGGTGATCGACGCTGCCTTTGATCGTGTTTTTAACCAGGCTAAGGGTCGCATCATCATTGCCACTTTTGCCAGCTTGATCTCTCGTATGCAGCAGGTGCTCGATACTGCCAAGCGCCATGACCGGAAGGTCTGTTTCATCGGCTTGAGCATGGTTGAAAATGCCCGTATTGCCAAAGAATTGGGCTACCTCCAATATGAGGAAAGCCAGGTGGTCGGGATCGAAGCTGCGCTTTCAATGCCTGTAAGCAAGGTCGTTTTATTAGTGACCGGCTCTCAGGGTGAACCCACTTCGATTTTGGGACGCCTGTCAAATGGTACTAACCGCCAATTTTCCATACAGGAAGGTGACACAGTTGTGCTTTCCTCCTCTCCCATCCCCGGGAATGAAGAGGGTATCTATCGCGCTATCAACCGCTTGATGGAACAGGGCGCAGAAGTGATCTATTCTGACATCGAAGACGTACACGTCTCCGGGCACGCCAGCCAGGAAGAAATGAAACTCCTATTACACCTGGTACGCCCGCGTTATCTTATCCCTATCCATGGCGAAACCCGCATGCTTCGCCGGCACAAACGATTGGCGATGGAAATTGGGATGGACGAACAGCAAATCGCATTGGTGGAAAATGGTCGCGTGATCGAACTGCGCCACGGTGAGCTTAAATTGGGAGAGCGCATCCCCGGTGGCTACGTATTCGTTGATGGCACTGGTGTTGGTGATATCGACCGCAGCACCATGCGCGATCGCGCCCTGCTAAGCCAGGATGGCGTTGTCCTGATCAATTTATTCCTTGATAAAGGGAATGGCACCTATAAAGATCTCGAGATACTTTCCCGTGGTTTCATCGCTCAGGATGAAACGACCGAGTTGTTTGATGAACTGCGCAAACGCATTCATCGTCTCACGCTTTCGCCTGCCAAGAATATGCAGAGAGAAATACAGGGGTTGGTCACTTCGTATATAAACGAAGAAACCAAACGCCGCCCATTTATCTTTGTCGCCATATCGAAAGTATAAAAGACCTTCTTCTTGGGATTGTGATACTTCGTACGGGCGGGTTTGGAACCCGCCCTACATTTTTGTTCACCAAGGTCACAATCCTTTTGCTATAATCAACAACACTTCAATCTAAGGAACCAAACATGCCCAAGATCAAAGCCGTCTTCACCGATATTGACAACACCCTCACGGATCCCCAAACCCACAAAATTCCTTTGAGTGCCGTCCAGGCAATCCAGCTTGCCCGTAAAAACGGCATCAAAGTATTCGCAGCCACTGGTCGGAATCTGACCGCCAACGGTGCGGGTCCTGTTGAAAACATGGAATTTGACGGCTATGTGACCGTGAACGGTCAATATTGTTATCTGCCAGATGGAACCACATTACGCTTTGCCCCTTTCAAGCGTGAGTGGGTGGAGGAAAGCATCCGCCTTGGTCTGGAACACGGTTTTTTTGCGTCCTATCATCAACGCGATCGGATTTCCATCAACGGTTTCAACGATGGTGTCCAGAAATTCTACGATAGTTTTAATAGCCCTGTTCCCTCCTTCCTTCCCAATGAAGAAATTGACAAAGACCAAATTCTCTCTATTATTCCTTTTGTCCGAGAAGAAATGGACGATTTCCTGCGCCAGGCGCTGCCGGAGTGCCAGGCCGTTCGTTGGAACCCCCATTCTGTTGACCTTGCCCCTAAATCTGGCGGAAAAGATGTCGGCCTCAAAACCGTACTTTCCCACTTTGGCATCAGCGTAGAGGAATGCCTGGCGATTGGCGATGGCGGCAACGATGTCACTATGCTCAAAATGGCAGGTATCGGGGTGGCAGTGGGCGGCGCTCGCCAGGAGACCAAAGCTGTTGCGGATTTTATTGCTCCAGATGTCGCTGACGATGCGATCTTCAAGACTTTCAAGAAATTTGGCATAATTTAGCACTCTGTTACAATGAAATGGTCAGGGGACAGTTGCTTTCTTTCAATTACAATTAGCCTATGAAAATCATCTACAACATATCCCAATGCGTAACTATGGCGGGTGGACCACGCCGGGGTAAGCGCCTGTCTGAACCTGCCATCCTGGAAGATGCCGCGATCGCGATCCTTGATGACAAAATCCTGGAGCTTGGCGACTCAAACGAACTGCTCTCGCGTTACCCACTGGCAGAGCGTTTTGACGCCTCTGGCATGGCAGTTGTTCCAGGCTTTGTTGACCCCCACACCCACCTGGTTTGGGCGGGAGATCGTGCCAACGAGTTCGAAATGCGCCTGCAAGGCAAAACCTACATGGAAATCATGGCAGCCGGCGGCGGGATCTTGGCGACCCTGACCGCCACCCGCAAAGCTTCTTTGGAAGAACTGGTTGCGCAATCGCTTGAACGGGCTTTGTGCGCTTTTAGTTACGGCACTACCACCATGGAAGCCAAAACTGGTTATGGACTGGACCTTGAAAATGAGTTCAAGCAGCTGGAAGCCATTCTGCTGCTTAATCGCATTGGTCCACTTGAAGTTGTGCCCACTTATATGGGCGCGCATGCCATCCCCCAGGAATACGAAGGCAATGCCGCTGCCTACACCGACTGGCTTTGTGAAACCGCGTTGCCAGAAACGAAAAAGTGGTGGCTGGAGCATGCACCGGATCAGAATCTGCCCTTCGTGGACGTTTTTTGTGAAAAAGGCGTTTTTGAGTTAGAGGATACCCGTCGAATTCTGGTCAAAGCCGCACATCTGGGCTTCCCCCTCAAGCTGCACGTGGACGAATTCGAAAACCTGGGCGGTGCCAGCCTTGCTGCTGAACTGGGTGCAATTTCTGCCGACCACCTCGTCAAAACCTCTCTGGAAGACATTCAAAACCTGTCACAATCAGAGACTGTAGCAGTATCCTTACCCGGTACCCCATTTGGGCTGGCTCAAAGTGAATACACGCCTGCCCGTGCCATTATTGAAGCTGACGGCTACCTCGCCCTGGCAACTGACCTCAACCCTGGTACCACCTGGAATGAATCGATGCAATTTATCCAGGCGCTCTCCTGCCGTTACCTCAAACTGACGCCAGCGGAAGCCCTGGCAGCCTCCACCATCAATTCTGCCAAAGCGATCTCGAGAGACCATCTGCTGGGTTCCATCGAACCAGGCAAGCAAGCTGACTTGCTGATTTTAAATGTGGATGACTACCGCAAACTCAGCTATCGCTATGGCACCAACCTGGTCGCAACTGTGGTCAAGAAAGGTCAGTTTTACCCGAACCTTTCTCTTTGATAAGAATACAAGCGGTTTTCCGAGGTGTTTTGCTATCCGTCATTAGCAAGAATCCGGCTTTGCCATCCGTTTATCAGCATTTTTCTACACTGATATAATCAAAAAATGATCTTCAAACGATCCAAAACTATTCTGCCTTTATTGCTAACTGTGGCCTTAATAAGTTTATCTGGCTGCCTGGTAGAAATCGAATACCCCCCCACAAAAACAGTGCTGCCAACCAACGCGCCGACCCTGCAGCCCAGTGCAACTCTCACCCTAAGCTCTACAGCAACCGATAGACCTACGCTTACCCCAACTGCCACCTCAACCCCAACTCCAGCGCCGGTTACCTGGACTGTTGGCAAGGGTGATGAATTAATGGCGATTGCCTTCTTTTACGGCATCACCCTCGACGAGTTGTTGGCTGCCAACCCCTCGGTCACCCCTAACTGGATGAGCGTGGGTACCGTCCTGCAGATCCCGGTCACGCCTACCCCACTGCCAACCAACACGCCCACCGCTACTCCGACAAACACACCTGAAACCCTGCCATCCCAAACTGCATTTCCTGGCGCTGCGGTTGAGCTGCAAGGTGAGCCGGCTTGTTACCCTGATCCGCTGGGAGGGCTCGATTGCCTGGCACTGATTCACAACCAGGGTGACGAAACCCTGGAAAACCCGGCAGTCTCTTTCAGGCTGACATCAAGTGACGGCGACTTTGAAAGCGAAATGGTGGTTTTTGCTCCAGTCAATCTTCTGCCTGCCGGCAGCCACCTGCCAGTCTTAGCGTCTTTCCCCGCCCCGGTGCCAGAAACTTACGATTTGCAGGTGCAGATCGATTCCTGGCTGCCGACCATGCCGGATGATGATCGTTACGCTGAAACGGAAATCGTCGATAGTGAAATTAGAATCTCTGAAGACTACCCCCTCGCTTATGTTGAAGGCAAAATTAACGTAGAAACTGAGAATCGTGAACTTGCTTCGCTGTGGCTGCTGGCAATTGCCTTTGACCAGGATGGAAACCCGGTCGGTTTTCGCCGTTGGGAAGTCGCTTTACCGCTTATCAATACCCAAAATATTGCCTTTAAGACCATTGTCTACTCCCTGGGTCCTGACATCGACAAAGTTGAATTGATGGCGGAAGCCAGGTTCCAATCTCCGTGAGGCAGCCATGCAATCTGATCTCTTCCCCGACCTCGATAAAAAAACCTATATCATGGGTATCATCAACCTCACGCCTGACAGTTTTTCGGGCGATGGCTTACTAAACCAGGCAGAAGTTGAAGATGCCGCCCTCGAGCAAGCCTTTCGGTTCGTGAAGGATGGCGCCGATGTGCTCGACCTGGGGGCTGAATCGACCCGTCCCGGCGCGCGCAAGTTGGACGCCAACGAAGAGCTTGAACGCATTCTGCCCGCTCTGAGCCTGATTCGAAAAGAGCTGCCCGACACACTGATCTCTGTCGACACCTACAAGTCAGAAATCGCACGCGCCTGCCTGGGTCGCGGAGCGGACATCATCAATGACGTCTGGGGATTTCAATATGATCCGGGAATGGCAGCCGTGGTTGCAGAGTTTGACGCAACTGCCGTGTTGATGCACAACCGTGAGTCGGGTGTCCGGGCTGTGAGTAGCGACTTAGGTGGGCGCTACGAAGATGTGGACTATGAAGACATTGTCAGTGAGGTGCGTGACTGGCTTGCGAAATCCGTTGAAATTGCCCAAATAGCCGGTGTGGGTGACGATAAGATCATTCTCGACCCCGGCATCGGCTTTGGCAAGACGATTGACCAAAATCTTTATCTGCTAAAACACCTGGATGCCCTAACAGCGCTCGACTTCCCGATCCTTCTGGGCGTTTCACGAAAAGGCTTTATCGGTCACACGCTTAACCTACCCCAGGGCGAAAGGTTGGAGGGCAGCCTTGCAGCCAACGCCTGGGGGATAATGATGGGGGCTTCCATCCTGCGGGTTCATGATGTTAAGGAAACCGTGCGCCTGGCACGCATGCTGGACGCCATCCGTAACGCAAAGGTGTAACCTGCAATATCTTTCGGGCGGAACTGGGCTTCAACCCGGTGCATCGGTGTTAATTTAGCAACATGTAGGGCGAGACGAAGTGCCCGCAGGGTATTGGAAGCATCACAACCTATGTTTATCCAAAACGCCAATCTGCTTCCAATCCGCCAAAAGGCAATTCACCGTTTAAAAGATAGTTACACATGGCGGATCGAGGACCGAAATATAACCCGATATTCATGGGTTAGAAGGTCCTCAATCACGCCCTACAAGGGAAAATGTCTCTAATTACGGAACTTGGAAGACCCCTTTTCGTCTTAATTTCAAGAGAGTGAAACGGTCCTCTTCTCTTTGGAGTGAACATGAAGAAGGCATTCTTTTTCGTTTTTCTGGCACTCGCCGTCGTCCTGGCAGGTTGTCAACCCATTGCACCGACTGACACTGCTGAAATCGACCAGCTGAGAGAGCAAAATCAAAGTCTCTCGCAGCAATTACTTGAAAGTCAAAGACAAATTCTGGATCTGCAAAGCCAGGTGGATGCCCTGTCTACCCAGATGGCACAGCTTCCACCCGCACCGATCCGGGAGGGAGCTCTCAATGGGCTGGCGACAGAAATTTTATCGCTGTTAGAGGCAAAAGATTTCGCAGACCTCGCATCGTTTGTCCACCCCCAGGCTGGCTTGCGTTTCTCCCCTCAGCTTTTCATCCACACGGATACAGATTTGGTTTTCACACGTGAGCAAGTGGTAAACTTCACCTCGGATAACAACATTTACACCTGGGGCACGCATGCTGCCAGGGGCGAGTTGCTTCAAATGAGCGTGTTCAACTATTGGAATGAATACGTGATCCCCATTTTGCCAGACCAGCAATGGCAGATGTTGGCTGAAGGGCAAAAAAGCCCCTCTGGTTCCATCGACAATTTTTCTGAGGTCTATCCACAGGGGAGCTACGTCGATTTCGTAAAGCCCGGCACCGAAGAATTCGGTAATTTGGATTGGCAGCTTCTGCGCCTGGCGTTCCAGCAAGCCACTGATGGAGCGTATTACCTGGTTGGCATCATTCACGACAATTTGGTGCCGTAAGAGTCAAACAATCCGTTGTAAAAACGATCAGACACTAGCAGGGAGCGATACCCATCGTGGCAGTCTGCTTGTTGGAACAGTGCAATACCATTCCCTCCGTAGGGCTGGGGCTCTATTGCCCTGTAAGGGTGACCCCAGCCGCTTTCCTTTAAATCAAATGACTGAATGATGTAATACAATTTCCTGCCCTAATTTTCCTACGCGCATGTTGACCTTGCGATGGAGTGGTAGAGACCGTGATAATCTGCATTTCAAATTGATTACCAATCAAAAAGCAACCTTCTGTAATGTTTTTGCTTTTCTGAGACTTAACCATCAGGGATATTGGTAGAAAATCTCGCGATAATAAAAATATAAAAGAAAAACCGGGTTCAAAAACGGAACCCGGTCTACATTTTTTTTAATTAATCTTTACGCTTCGGTGAACTCACCGTCGACAACATCGTCATCGTTTGCATCGTTCTTAGGCTGACCAGGTTCAGGACCAGCCTGCCCGCCAAAGCCGCCAGCCTGACCAGGCTCAGCAGGACCAGCTTGCTGATAAGCAGCACTGCCGATTTTTTGCATACTCTCCTGCAGCGCATTGCTGGCATTGGTAATGGCGCTCACATCATCACCCGCCAGGGCTCCACGCAGAACCTGGATCTTGGCTTCAGCGTCATTGCGCATGGCTACATCGACCTTATCGTCTAATTCACGCAGGGTCTTTTCGGACTGGTAGGCGACACTATCGCCCATATTGCGGGCTTCGATCAGCGCTTTACGGCGGTCATCTTCAGCCTTGTTCTGGTTTGCTTCGCGCACCATCCGCTCTACATCGCTCTTATCGAGGTTGGTCGAGGCTGTGATGGTAACTTTTTGTTCCTTGCCACTGGCTTTGTCTTTGGCAGTCACGTTCAAAATTCCGTTGGCGTCAATGTCAAAGGTGACCTCAACCTGAGGAATACCACGAGCAGCCGCCGGAATACCATCCAGTCTGAAGCGACCGAGCGTGTTGTTATCGCTTGCCATTGGGCGCTCGCCCTGCAGCACGTGGATATCAACAGCAGTCTGGTTGTCTTCAGCAGTGCTGAAAACTTCCGTCTTCTTGACCGGAATGGTGGTGTTGCGTTCGATCAGTCGGGTCATCACACCGCCCAGGGTTTCAAGACCCAAAGAGAGCGGGGTCACGTCCAACAGCAGCACGTCTTTGACATCGCCAGCCAGTACGCCGCCTTGAATAGCCGCGCCAACTGAAACGACTTCGTCAGGATTGACGCCTTTGTTGGGCTCTTTGCCGTTGGTCATTTTCTTGACCAGTTCCTGTACCATGGGCATACGAGTAGAACCACCCACCAGCACAACTTCATCGATCTTATCAATGGTCAGATTGGCATCTTTCAACACCGCGTCAAAGGGTTTGCGGGTCCGCTGGAGCAGATTTTCCGTCATTTGTTCAAATTTTGCCCGGCTCAGCTTGAGCAGCAAGTGCTTGGGTCCGCTGGCGTCAGCAGTGATATAAGGCAGGTTGATCTCAGTCTCCAACACGGAGCTTAATTCAATTTTCGCCTTCTCAGCCGCTTCGCGTAAACGCTGAAGAGCCTGGCGATCTTTACGCAGGTCAATGCCTTGATCTTTCATAAATTGGTCAGCAGCCCAATTGACAATCTCGTTATCCCAGTCGTCGCCGCCCAGGTGTGTATCACCATTGGTAGCCTTAACTTCGACCACGCCGCCGCCAACTTCCAACAGAGAAACATCAAAAGTACCACCACCCAGGTCAAAGACCAGGATGATTTCGTTTTCTTTCTTCTCCAACCCATAAGCAAGGGCAGAGGCAGTCGGCTCATTGATAATGCGCATAACTTCCAGTCCGGCGATCTTGCCGGCATCTTTGGTAGCCTGGCGCTGACTATCGTTAAAATAAGCCGGCACGGTGATGACCGCCTGGGTTACTTTCTCGCCCAGGTAGGCTTCGGCGTCAGTTTTCAATTTACCAAGAATCATGGCAGAAATTTCCTGTGGGGTGTATGTCTGACCGTTGACGGGCACTTCAATGCGGGCGTCACCGGTAGGTCCCTCAACCACTTTAAAGGAAACCATCTCACGTTCTTGTCCGACCTCGTCATATCGACGCCCCATAAAGCGCTTGACAGACGAAATCGTGTTCTCAGGATTCACTACCGCTTGTCTTTTGGCGGTAGTTCCAACCATGCGTTCACCGTTCTTGTTAAAGGCAACCACCGATGGCAACAAACGTGAACCTTCAGCAGTTGTAATCACAACTGGCGATCCACCTTCAATAACGGACACGACGCTGTTAGTTGTTCCCAAGTCAATTCCAATAATTTTTCCCATATTTCACTCCTATATGCATAATTGCATTCTTCTAGTTTTTATATAACTAAACTATACCGAAGGATTGCAAGAGAAATGTTAATATCAGGTTGGAAATTTGTTTATGAAGGGTCCAGTTTTATTACTGCAGGACCTTTTGCCAAAATTCAGCGAGAATGAGAAGATAATTGTTCAACACGGTATAGCATCGGAGGGGCTGAAGCCCCTCCGCTTGTGTTTCATAGGAAGTAATAGTTAAAAAGCTGTTTGTCATCCTGAGCCTCTTTTGCGAAGGATCCTTGCACTATTCACAGCAAGATTCTTCGTTTCACTCAGTATGACAAGGTATTAAGCTTCTCCCAGTGCTTTTTCCCAGGCTCCAATCACTTTTCGGTTGCGTTTTTCGAGTGTCTGGGTCATACGCTGGATCTTGCTGATGATATCCTCAACCTCCCAGCCGTTTTCCGCAATAGTTTCTTTCACAGCTTTGAGAGTGAGCGGCGTGAGTTTGGATTGCGCCAGCATATCCACCAGGTGCCAGGGTGAGTGGGCATCCCTTAGAACCTCTTCAGTAATGTTTTCCAACACACCCAGCACTTCTTCCATCATGCGTTGACCGGTCTGCAAATCGGCAGCCTCAATGTAAACCCGGTTGATTGGCTCTGTACCAGAAGCGCGCATTCGCAGGTAATAATGGTCGTCACCGCTCTCATCCGACAGCTGCATCTCCACCAATTCATAGCGAATGCCGCCCAGATAATCGATCTTGAGCCCCGCAACTTCCAAATCAAAATCTGGCACGGCAGAGGGCATGTCAAGGTAGTAATCGATAAAAGCTTCTTTTGCTTCCAGGGGCGCGTCCACATCGGCACGTCCAGCGTGGGAGTAGGGGTCGTCCGATGTGCCATAAGATGGCCACAAACCGGGCAGGTGAGTCAGTTCGTCCCAAATCTCCTGCAGACTGTGCAGTGGGTTGACTTCGCGTGTGCCGTAGTAGGCGATCATGTCAAGAATCAACAGATTTGCCCAGGGACCGTCCTTGTCGGTCACGTGTCCACGGGTGGTGAGACCGCTCGATTCTTCTCCTCCGATCAGGATTCGGTCACGCCAGTCATCAGGCAGTTCTTTTAAGTTGTTGTAGGCATTGTCGGTTCGTCGAATTTCTTCGATATATTTGATCCCAACCGGAACAGCAAAAGCATTTTTTAGGGCGCGGGTGGCAATGTCGCCGTGGCGCGCTTTATAGATCTTTTGACCAATATAGCCTGGCAAAGCTCCAGGCGCAGGTTTGTTTACATCATTTCCCGGAATCATCCCCGCCAGCACTTCGATCAGGGGTGAACCGGTCTGTGTGGCAATCACCCGCCCTGTCAAGCCGCGGTCAATGCCCAGGTAGCGGATCAACATCGGTAAAATCTGATTAGGGCGGAAGTAAACTCCACCCTTGTCAACGATGCCGAAACGGTCGGCATCCGTATCCATACCCATACCAACCTGAGCACCTGTCTCGACCACTGTTTGTTTGAGCAGCCAGTTAAAAGGCTCTTCCGGGTTGGCATAATCCTGTCCGCCAAGGTCCGGATCGACTTCTGCGTGAACCACGGTATAGCGTACGCCGGCTTCGCCAATCAGGCGGGTCAGGTAGCCGCGACCAGAGCCGTGCATCTCATCTATTACAACCATTTTGTCCGAGAAATAGCGCCTGATGCGGTCAAAGTCGACCGGTATGCGGGCATTGCCGTTGCCATTATTCTTAACCCAGTCCACATAGCTGTCCAGGGGGTCAAAACCCTGTACCAGTCCGCGCGCGCGGGCTTTTTCCACGTCCGCTTGCCCGCCAGCTTCGTCGACCATCTGCAGTTCGTTGATGCGGAAGGCGATAAAATCGGTCACATTGGTTGGCGCCGGGTAGCCCAGGTGGGGGTTAAACTTGATTCCCTGCCATTCAGGTGGGTTATGGCTGGCAGTTGCGATGATAAGACCAGCAATTTCATCCTCAGGTACTACTTCGGTCTCATAGTACGCCAAAGCAGGTGTAGGCACGTCCCGATCGCCAATATGCAGACGGAAACCGTTCGCCAGGCAGGTTTCGGCTGCCCAGCGGGTAACAACATCAGAATTCCGGCGGGTATCATGCCCTAATACTACGATCCTGCCTGAAAGATCCTCTGCGCCAACGAAAGCGGGCACATTCTTATTATTCATGAAGTCACAGACTGCCTGGACCACCTGGCGGGCGCGGGTTTCGGTAAAGTCATTACCCCAGCGTGCGCGTACACCCGAAGTGCCGAAGCGCAGGTATTTGCGGTCATAAATCTCACGCAAAAGTCCCTTTTTACCCGCCAACCCCAGCAAAATCGGGTCAGCCGTCCGCAGACGAAAAGCATAAAGCCGCTCAAAAATATTACCGATCTGGATCACGCGGTATGGCATAAAACGGTCCGGATCTACCTGGTCATTCATGCTGTCCAGCAGTGGTGTAATTTCCCAGTTGATATCTTCTCTCAGGGAATCAAAAACGGGGTTTTGAAGATAGTGCTTAGCCAGTTCAATCGCTTTCCGTCGCAAATCACCTGAAAGTGGGATGTACTCATTTTCAATTTGTTGTTGATAAGAGATGCCCTTTTCGTCCTTGCCCTTAAACAGTTCTAATCTACCCTGGGTGCCAGTTGCCGCGACAGTCAGAAGCAGGCTAAATATTCGGGAAGACAAGACCAGCTCATTCTCAACTAATTCTGGTTCCTCAAGCAGCAGTTCTTTAACCTCATCCAGGAACACTGACATTGCTGCAACAGCTGGCTGCCACGTTTCCGGCTTGTCTGCCACCATCAGGTCGCGATTCAAGCGATTAAATTGAACAGCAAGTTGAGATTTATAGTTTTGTGTAAATTGAGTCATTGGCTAAGTCTCCTTGAATATCTTTTAATTTACGGTCTGGGCATCAGACCACCCTGGCTGACGTTCAAAACCTCGATTTTTGCGCCAGCTGGCGTATTGGTGAGTTCTTGGATTAGATCACAGATCTCCCAGGCAACCCTGACCACATCTTGCGCGCTGCTGCGCTGATCGGCTTCAAGCATCAGCCGATACTTCGGTTCAGTTCCAGAATAACGTGAGTTCCACTGCACTAGTCCGGGCAATTCCTCTTTCATATACTCAAGACGTTCCTGAAAACCGGGCAGTGTCTCTAAATCAATCTTGGAAGCAACATTACAGGATGCCACAACCTGGTTGAATTTTTCGATGCGTTTTGCCAGTTGCGAAAGGGTTTGTCCGGGCGTTTCGGTTAGCAAATTTAAGATAAAAAGAGCCGTGCGGATGCCATCACCAGTACGGTGATTTTCGTCCAACAGGATGATATGACCCGATTGCTCACCACCCAAACCGAGCTTGCCGTCCGCTTGGTGTTGTTCAGACAGGGCAATCAGTTCTTCGGTGACATATTTGTCCCCAACTGGGGTTTGTATCAGGGTAAATCCTTTTTGATCCGCAAATTGGCGCAAAGCACCGTTAGCCATGACCGTGGTCACCATCGCATCGCCTAAAAGGCGGTTTTGCGCGTGCAGTTCCTCCGCTAGCAAAGCGAGCATATGATCGCCATCGATCAGATTGCCTTGTGCATCCATCATGATCACCCGGTCGGTATCACCGTCGAAGGCAATTGCCAGATCCGCTTTTTCTTCAGCTACGCGTGCTGCCAGGACAGAAGGTTTGGATCGCATAAATTCTGACCCTGAATCAACGTTGATATGGAACCCATCATTTTCAGTATGGATAGCAACCAGGTTCGCACCCAGCCGCCTGAACACCTCTGGACCGGCTTTCCAGGCGGCACCATTAGAACAGTCCATCAGGATGGTCAGGTTGCTCAAGTCCAGGCCTGGAACAGTCGCATATAAATCGTGCAGATATGTTTCAAAAAGATGAGGGCTTGCCTCACCAAGACACTCGTCGTCAAAATCGGACCTTTCTTCGCTGATTAATACCAGGTTCTCTTCGATTGCCTCTTCCTGTTCTTTGGACAATTTCATGCCTTCGCTATTAAGGAATTTGATCCCGTTTTCAGGAGCAGGATTATGAGAGGCTGAGATCACCGCGCCAGCGTTTGCACCCACAAAATGGGTCAGATAGGCAATTCCGGGGGTGGGGATAATGCCAAGGTCCAACACGCGTGCACCGCTTTCCTTCAAACCAGCTGCCAGGGCACGTTGTAAAACCGGACCCGAAGTACGTGTGTCTCTGCCAATCACAAAAACACTCTGATCTTTAGAGTCATCTCTCAATGCCTGACCTGCAGCTAATCCAAGACGGTAAACAAACTCAGGCGTCATTGGCTCTTCGCCAAAGGTTCCACGAATTCCATCGGTTCCAAAATAACGATTTGGGGTCATAGACTGTCCTGTTTCTCTAATTATTCGATTACGATATCTGCCACAACTGGCAAGTGGTCCGAAACACTGTGTGCCAGGTCCGAATCGATTACATGCGTCTTGTAGCTGATCAAACGCCTGGCAGGGAAGAAGAAGATATGATCAACAGCACCAGCACTTCCATGAGTTGGGATATCTTCGGCAGGGGCGAGATGCACAAATTGATGATCTCGCACAAGCATATCTTTTAGCGAATATTCACCAATTTCAGCATTGAAATCTCCCATCAGGATCAGAGGATGGCTCGGGTCAAGAACATGTTCTTCAACCAAACCCAGCACGCGGCTGATCTGCTGTGAACGGGTGAGCCTGGCGGCATCCACTACCTCGGACCAAACATGGTCCCCTCTCTCACCAACCAGCGTGGTCAAGTGAAGATTCATCACAAAGGGGTAAGGATCCTGTTTCAAACGAGTCAGGATGACATAGCGCGGATCAGTATCCCGGGATCCTTCGTAACTCAGGGGCAGGAAAATTGGCACATTACGGGGAACACCTTCTTTGGCTGGGTTGCCTAAACGGGTAAAAGCCGTGCGAGAAAAAACAGCATTCCCTTTAGACCAATCCCACCAGTCGTTAAAAAGACCGCTGATCATAAGGTCTTTCTTAACTTGCATATGTTTTTTCATGGAAAGCGTCTCGCCATAAAAGCTGTAATCAAAATTGCCATCGATCTTCAAACGCTCTACCATGCTGTGGAATGTGCCATCGGCATCAATGTATTGAGCAACCTCCTGCACACCGAGAAAATCAGGGTTGATATCGTTTACCAATTGAGCCAAAGCCTGGGCTTTTCCTGTTGATTTTTCTGGTGATCCCGTAAAATTCTTTACACCACCACCGAGATTTAGTGTCATGACGCGCAATTTAAGCATAGTGTCTCCAACAGCTTTTTTGTAGAGCTGAATTATACCAACCATCTACTCGACCGAAGTCGAATGCAATTCATTGCCTTAAATCAGGACGAATAAGGGAGCTCAATGATAAATTCGGCACCACTTTCAGCAGAATTTTGAGCATAAAGTTTGCCCCCATGCGCTTCAACTATACCCTTCGAAATGGTCAGCCCTATTCCAAGCCCTTCCGGGGCTCCTTCTCCAACGGGACCCACCCGATAATAACGGGTGAAAATCGTATCCAGCTTTTCTTCCGGGATACCAGGACCTTGGTCAGCAATAATTATTTTCATGCGGTTGATCATTCTCAGGATTCGGACCCTGATCTTACCCCCCTCCGGGGAATGTTGGTAGGCGTTTTGCAGTAAGTTTTCAAAAACCCGTTGCAAGAGATGGGGGTCGATCTCTGTCAAATAATTGTCATTGTTTTGGACAAAGACGCTCTGTATCTTTTTCTTAGCAAAAACACCTTCAAAGCTGCTCAAAATTTCCTGGATAAAGCTTTGCAGTTCCACTGGTTCTTTTCGGACTGTGATAATACCGGCATCCGATAGCGTGAGCAGGCGCAGGTCCTCCACCAGGCGGATCAGCTGGTTGTTCTGTATTTTAAGCAGAGCAAGCCCTTCTTTATCAAATGGATAAACCTCGTCTTCAAAGGCTTCAAGGGTAGCCTTTTGTACGCTTAATGGTGTGCGCAAATCGTGAGCGATATCCATCAACATGAAATTTTGGATGCGCTGTTTCTTTTCAAGGTCCGCTGCCATGTTATTAACAGCCTCACCGAGGTCAGCCATGTCGCGATATGGCTCAAGCGGAACTCGCAGCCCCGCTTCTCCTTGAGAAATCCTTTTCGTTGCATCAATAGTCACCTTGATCGGGCGAAGCAAAGATCGAGTCATAAAGAGAGACATAATAAAAGCGACCATCAACCCTATCAGCAAGGCCTGAGTGGTAGCAATGCGATTCCGTTTGATGATATCCATATCGAAACGAGGCAGAAGTACGTCCATCAAGCTGCCAGAAAACAGATATGCAACAGTTACACCGTCAACTACTACTGGTGCACCGAGAGCCCGAGATGACTCTACTACAACAGTTCCATACTGAGTTTTATTTTCTGTCAGTAAGATTGTCCCATCGATCCCAACTAACGAAAGCCCATAATGTGAATACTCTTCAGCGATCGATTCATTCATCAACTTCTGGATATCAAGCTGACGGATACCTTCCCAGCCATCATGGGTTTTATAGTATTTTATAAAAAATTCCTGGAATGGTTCACAAGCAGCAACTTGTTGTTTTTGCACATAATCAACAACAGTCAATTGGATAAAAAAAGTTGCTAACAGAGAACCAACCGTCAGAGATACTACAGCCACAAGCATGTAAGTGAGGAGCATTCGGTTTCGCATTTACTTCTCCGACCACTCCGCGCGGTAGCCTATCCCAAAGACGGTTTGAATGTAATTATTGTCTGGGTCCAGCGCTCTTAGTTTTTGACGGATGTTTTTAATATGAATATCAATGGTACGTTCATATCCTTCAAAATGGCTTCCCTGTGTAGAATCCAGAAGTTCCATACGGGTGAAAACCCGGTCCGGCTCAGCGATCAGTTGCGCTAACAATTGAAATTCTGCAGGAGTCAAATCGAGCGGTTTACCTGCCATTGAAGCTGTATGTCCCCGCAAGTTCATTTGGAGCTTACCAAGACTTAGACGTTCCATATGGCTTGCCGGACGATCTAATCGGCGTAAAACTGCTTTAACCCGCGCGACTACCTCTCTGGGTGAAAAGGGCTTGGTAATGTAATCATCCGCGCCCAACTCCAGCCCGATCAACCGGTCGACTTCTTCTAATCTGGCAGTAATCATGATAACCGGGAGTTGATCTTTCTTGCGCACTTCACGCAAGAAATCCAGTCCATCCATATCAGGCAGGTTCAAATCCAACAAAATCAAATCGATCGTTTCGAGTTGCCAGAAATGAAGACCTTCGCGACCGGTACTTGCGGAAACAGGCTCAAATCCATAATGTCGCAAGTAATCCTGCAAAATTTGGTTGAGATTGCCTTCATCCTCAACGATCAGTATCTTATACATACAGCCCTTATTATAAACAGCATAGTATTTACATTATCTCACGACAACTACACCAAATCTTAATAACCTTTACTTAAAATCTCAATGTATTAGCTATATTATAGAGGCATCTTCACAAACGAGTGAAAGAACTAAGGAGTAAAAATGAATAAGAAAAATTTAACAATTGTGATCGCAGCTCTGTTACTTGGAGCATTTATCTTCGGTGCCGTTGGCACAACTTACGCTCAGGAGACTACACCTGAGGTCGAAGAAGTTCTTCCTGAACCCACGGTTACACGCCGGGGATTTGGATATCGCAGTCAAATTCGCGTTGAAGAAGGCGAAGAGTTTAGTTTCGGTCCTGGTGATGGCACCTGTGATGGTGAAGCACTTGGCTTCGGTCCTGGTGATGGAACCTGTGACCTTGATGGCGACGGTATCCCCGATCAACTGCGACTGCGTGATGGCAGTGGCGAAGGCCAGCAATATGGTATGGCTCAAGGTAAAGGCGCTGGTTTAGGTCAGGGCGGCATGGGTCAGGGCATTGGAACTGGCACAGGCGTGGGCTACGGCGCTGGACAAGGTGCTGGTATGGGTCGCGGTGCCGGTGGTGCTGGACTCGGCATGGGACCTGGAGAAGGTCTCGGTGATGGCGAAGGTCTGCACGACGGCTCTTGCAATGACGACTAACTAAAAAATATATTGACGAACCCCGCCAACCAAAAGTTTGGCGGGGTTTTACTTTTAACCGGTAGATCTGCAATCTGCTGTACCAAAATGACAGGCGCTTGTAATGTCTGATTCTTACTCTATTTTCGACAAAATCTGAATTGGAGTGCTTGACACTCAACCAGCTTTTGCCTATAATAAGCACTTGCCTTCCCTGGTAGCTCAATTGGCAGAGCGGGCGGCTGTTAACTGCTAGGTTAGAGGTTCGAGTCCTCTCCGGGGAGCTGAAAAAACCTTTGGGAAACCAGAGGTCTTTTTTTTCAAATGGCTGTGCTATAATATCAGCCACAAAATGGTCCTGTAGCTCAATTGGCAGAGCAAGCGCCTCTTAAGCGTTAGGTTCTCGGTTCGAGTCCGAGCAGGATCATTTTTTTGTTTAACAACCCTGACCCCCTCCAGCCGAGGAACGAGGCGAAGGGAGGGGGAATTAAAGGGGGTGGGATCTTTAGTTTCAAGTTCTCGGTTCGATACTGTCAAGCCAGCAGGCTTTGCACTCCGAGCAGGATCATTTTTTTATTGTGTCTTTCATAGGCCGGATTGTTTTTTCCAATCCGGCAATTTTCTTTGGTCTGAAGAGACCAACCTGCACTTAATGGTCAATATTTACATCAAGTGGTATCAGTTTGGCAAAGATCCGTGTAGCAAAGCGTTAGGGAGTAGGAAAATGAATAGGGGGGTCTTTGAAGTAACTTCAAATGTTCAAACACAAAATAATGGCCGAATTTAGCTTACTAAATAAAACGGTATTCATACGTTCTGCCGGATTCAAAACCGGAATCCGGCCTACTCCTCAAGCCTAACCCCCTCCAGCAGAGCTTGAGAGTGGACTGGTCAGAAATAATGGACACTTTTAATGTCCAGACTTCATTTCAAATTCAACAGGGCTCATGTAGCCCAATCGTGAATGATATCTTTGGCGATTGTACCAAAGTTCGATGTATTCAAAGAGTACATTTCTAGCTTCGTGTCTGTCTACAAACTTGCGATAAGCACACTCCTTTTTTAGACTGGCATAGAAACT